>Ga0326727_10001493_pt1 | contig 86054 bp, 76 predicted proteins | sample MB2enrmetagenome_FD_207643 | JGI IMG/M metagenome (GOLD analysis project Ga0326727, IMG submission 207643) | Lab enriched peat soil microbial communities from McLean, Ithaca, NY, United States - MB29MY | ecosystem: Environmental > Terrestrial > Soil > Wetlands > Peat | place: USA: New York...
TCGGTCGACGAGCCCAAGGCCAAAGAGATTTACCAGGTCGGGTCAATTTGTAATATCGTGCAGAACGTCAAGATGCCCGACGGGAATATTAAAGTTTTAGTCGAAGGCGTGGAGCGCGCAAAGTCTGTCGAGGTGAATGATCGTGACGGCTTCTTTGTGGCCACGGTGCGCGTGGGCAAGAGCCAGTTTGAGATGACCCCGGCGGTCGAGCAACTCATGACGCGCGTCACCGGCCTCTTCGAGCAGTACGTCAAGCTGCAACAGTCGCTCAACTACGAGACCATCATCGCCTCGGTGCGCATGGATGAGGCGGCCAAGCTGAGCGACACCATCGCCGCCAACCTGCAACTGGGCGTCGAGGAGAAGCAGGATTTGCTGGCCATCTTCGATCCCGCGACGCGCCTGGCGCGCATCGCCGACGTGCTGGACGTGGAGATTGAAAAGCTGGACCTCGATCGCAACATCCAGTCGCGCGTCAAGAGGCAGATGGAGCGCGCGCAAAAAGAGTATTACCTCAACGAGAAGATCAAGGCCATTCAAAAAGAATTGGGCCGCGGCGAAAAAAGCGAGTTTGATGAGTTGCGCAAAAAGATTGAAGTTGCCGGAATGCCCAAGGATGTGCTCGACAAGGCTATTCAGGAGCTGAAAAAGCTGGAAGCCATGCCGCCCATGTCGGCCGAGTCCACCGTCAGCCGCAACTACATCGACTGGCTGCTGGCCGTGCCGTGGAAGAAGCGCTCCAAGGAGACACGCTCCATTGACTACGCCGAAAAGGTGCTGAACACGGACCACTACGGCCTGGAAAAAATCAAGGAGCGCATTCTGGAATTTCTCGCCGTGCGCCAGTTGGTAAAAAATCCCAAAGGCTCGATTCTGTGTTTCGCCGGTCCTCCAGGCGTGGGCAAGACCTCTCTGGGAATGTCCATTGCCAAGGCCACCGGCCGCAAGTTCGTACGGCTCTCGCTGGGCGGGATTCGCGACGAGGCCGAGATTCGCGGCCATCGCCGCACCTACATCGGCGCGCTGCCCGGGCAGATCATCCAGCACATGAAGCGGGCCGGCACCAAGAATCCTGTCTTCCTGCTCGACGAAGTGGACAAGATGGCTTCCGACTTCCGCGGCGACCCGGCATCGGCGCTGCTCGAAGTCCTGGACCCGGAGCAGAACTCCACCTTCCAGGATCACTACCTGGACGTGGACTACGACCTTTCGCAGGTGCTCTTTGTAGCCACCGCCAACGTGATGCACACCGTTCCGCCGGCCCTGCAAGACCGCATGGAGGTGCTGCGCCTGCAAGGCTACACGGAGCAGGAGAAGCTGGAGATTGCCCGCCAGTATCTGGTCAAGAAGCAGCGCGCGCAGACCGGCCTGAGCGAAAAAAACCTGGTCTTCAAAGACGACGCGATCGTCGAAATCATCCGCAGTTACACGCGCGAGGCCGGAGTCAGGAACCTGGAGCGGGAGATCGGCAACATCTGCCGCAAGGTCGCCCGCCGCGTGGTTAAAGGCGGCAATAAGCACAAGGAAGAGATTTCTGCCGCCAACATCGGCGAGTTTTTGGGCGTGGCCAAGTTCCGCGACTCCGAAGTGCACGAAAAGAGCGAAGTCGGCCTGGTCACCGGCCTGGCCTGGACCGAGGTGGGCGGCAGCATCCTGACCACCGAGGTGCAGGTGCTCGACGGCAAAGGCAAGATGACCATCACCGGCCAGCTCGGAGACGTGATGCAGGAGTCGGCGCAGGCCGCGCTCAGTTACATTCGCGGGCGCGCGCAGGCTCTCGGCCTCAGCCGCGAGTTCTATCGCAACGTGGACCTGCACCTGCATGTGCCCGAAGGCGCCATCCCCAAGGACGGCCCCTCGGCCGGCATCACCATGGCCACGGCGCTGGCCAGCGCGCTGGCCAAGATTCCCGTGCGCCGCGACATCGCCATGACAGGCGAAATCACTCTTCGCGGCAAGGTGCTGGCCATCGGCGGACTCAAAGAAAAGCTGCTGGCCGCGCTCAGGGCCGGCATCTTCGAAGTGATCCTGCCCCGCGCCAACGAGAAGGAAATCGCCGAGCTGCCCGACAACATCAAGAGCTCCATGAAGCTCTATTTCGTTGACAATATGGACGAGGTGCTGGCGCTGGCTCTGGAAGGCCCGCTGCCCGCGGCTCTGCCTGCCGCGGTCGATGTGCTGGCCGCGGTTACGCCTTCTGATCTGACAACGAATCTGCCCGCGCCGCAGTAACTGGCGCACACAAAAGCCGCGCCTCATCATATTGAGACGCGGCTTTTGCAGTTTTGAGCAACAATACAAGCCTGAATTTACAACTGATCGCAGATTTCTCTGAAGTCCCATGCGCCGGATTTGCCAGCAATCCACTCGGCTCCGCGAATAGCGCCCAGTGCCAAACCGCGGCGGCTGAGAATTTCGTGGCGGAGTTCAAGCGTATCAACCTCGCTGGATGCGGTGACAACGTGCTCGCCCTTGGCGTCTCCCACGCGGTGAGAAGTAATCTCAACAGATGTTCCGGGCCGCACAGACTGGATGATTTCGCGCAGAGTGATGGCGGTGCCGGAGGGCGCGTCGAGCTTGGAGGTGTGATGCGTTTCGGCGATGGAGAAGTTGTAGCCGTCCAGTTTTGCCAGGTCGGCGGTGAGCCGGAAAAGTTTTTGCACGCCCATGGAGAAGTTGGTTCCGTAGAGCAGCGCCCCGCTCTTTTGCGCCAGGGACTTCATCTCCTCGAGGTGCGCGTACCAGCCGGTAGTGCCCACCACGATGCGCGAGCCGAGAGCCAGCACGGCGCGCATGTTTTCCACGGCGGCCTCGGGAGCCGTGAAGTCGATCACCACGTCTACGCCTTTGAGATTGGCGGCGGTGAGGGCCGAGGCGTGCTGGTTATCGTTGATGTCCAGAGAGCTCACCGCGTGGCCGCGCTCGCGAGCCACATCGGCGACCAGGCTGCCGGTTTTTCCCTTGCCTAAAATGAGAAATTGCATGATGACCTCACGAATACATGATTAGAGTGGATAATAAATGATTGGCTTGGGGTAGATTGGGTTACGGCAGCGTTATTCTGTGAATGACCTATGCCCGGCACTGAATCTGGTAATCAATCGCCCGCTACTATCGGTACGCCTCTCGCTCACCGCCGTAAACGCCGCTGGCCGCGCATTCTGCTCTGGACTTCCGGCGGCCTGCTGGCGCTTCTTCTGGTGGCCGCTGTCGCGGGAGTCTTCTGGCTCCGCTCGGCGGCCAAGGCAGCGCTGCCGGCGCTCGATGGCGACCTGCATCTGGCCGGACTTTCGGCTCCGGTCATCGTCCGCCGCGATGCCCATGGCGTGCCCCACATCGAGGCGGCCACCGAGGACGATCTCTTCATGGCTCAGGGCTATGTAACCGCGCAGGACCGGCTGTGGCAGATGGACCTCTTCCGCCGCAACGCCAACGGCGAGATGGCGGAGATCGTGGGCTCCTCGATGCTCAAGCACGACAGGGAACAGCGTGTGCTGCAAATTCACAATACGGCTCGGCGCATCTACGCCAGCATCTCTCCGGCTGACCGCGCCCGCCTCGACGCCTATGCGCGCGGCGTGAACCTCTTCATCGCCCAGCATCAGGCCTCTCTGCCGCCGGAGTTCAAGCTGCTCGGCTATCGTCCCCAGCCATGGAGCGGCGTGGACTCGGTAAGCGTCGGGCTGATGTTGGTCGAGACGCTGGACACGCATGCAAGGACAAAGCTCTTTCGAGAGATTGTCGCCGCCAAGCTGCACAATCCCAAGCTGGAGGCCGATCTCTATCCGGTCGGCTCATGGCGCGATCATCCGCCTACCGGGCTGCTAGCGAAACCGAGCCAGCCGAACCTCAAGCCAACTGCGGGCACGGACGACGATGTTGATGACCGCAGCCAGGCCAGCGGTGACGCGGCGTCATATGAAAACCAACGCACAAAGTACCGTGCCCCATCCTTTCCGTTTTTTTCTGCGGAAAGGGTGGGAAACCATGAATCCCAGTTTGAATCTGTTCATGAAGACACACTCGCTCTCCGCGCACTCCTCGCCCTGCCAGACTGCGACGGCTGCGACCCGGGCTCGAACAACTGGGTCATCGCCGGGCGTCACACCGCCAGCGGCAAGCCACTGCTCTCCAATGATATGCACCTGGGACTCACCGAGCCAGATATCTGGTACATGGCCGACCTGAAGGCGAGCGGAATTCATGGCGCAGCCGCTTTCCACGCCGCCGGGGTCACGCTGCCCGGGATGCCCTGCATAATCGCCGGCCACAACGAGCACGTGGCCTGGGGATTTACCGCGCTCTACGCCGACGTGCAGGACCTCTACATTGAAAAACTCGATGGCAAGGGAAAATTCGAGGACAACGACGCCGTCTGGAAGCCGTTGCAAGTCGACCACGAGGTCATCAAGGTTCGCGGCGGCAAGGACGTTGTGCTTGACGTGCAATTGACCGACCACGGCCCGCTGGTGAATCCTATCCTGGAGAATGAAAAGCGTCCCATCGCCCTCAAGTGGACCTTGTACGATCCTTCGTTGATCTCACTGCCGCTCTACCAGCTCAACATCGCATCTAACTGGACAGAGTTTTCCGCCGCGTTAACCACTTGGTCCTGGCCCACGCAAAATGTCGTCTATAGCGACGATCAGGGGCATATTGCTTATCAAGCTATTAGCAAGGTACCGATAAGATTGGAAGGGATGGGAGTTTTTTATAAACCGCTTCCACACGATGTGGACAAGGAGAACTTCAGATACGAATGGATTGATTACATTCCCTTCGACCAGATGCCTAACGCCTTCGATCCTCCCTCTGGCTTTCTGGCCACTGCCAACTCCCGCGTGACCACCGAGAAATCTCTCTTCCCGCTCACCCAGGAATGGGCCGACCCCTACCGCGCCGAGCGCATCTACAAGCTTCTGGAAGGCCGCGACCATCTCACCCCCGCCGACATGCTCGCCGTCCAGACCGACGTCTACAGCGAGGTCGATCAGGAGCTGGCCCATCGTTTTGCCTACGCCATCGAACACACTCCCGGCGCAGATGACCGCCTCCGCTCGGCTGCCTCGCTGCTGCGCGCATGGGATGGCCGCCTGACCACCGATTCCGCCGCCGCCTCCATCGTCACCAAGACCCGCTACGCCTTCTGGCCGCTGATTCTGGAGCCCAAGCTGGGCAAGGAGATTGCCGCCGAGTACCACTGGGGCGAGTCCAACTTCGCCGAGGAAGAGATCATCATGCACTCGAGCCCCGACTGGCTTCCGCCGGCCTACAAAAACTGGGATGAACTTTTAACCGATGCCGTCCGCAAGGGCATGAAAGACGGCAAGGCTCCCGCAGATGTGGCCCGCTGGAGTTACGGAAGCTGGCATGTCATCGATATCGAGCACCCGCTGGCCGCATTTCTGCCGCTCGTTGGCCGCGTGGCCGGAACCGGCGAGCAGCCGCTCAGCGGCGACACCACCACCGTCAAGCAGGTAGGCCGAGACTTCGGCCCCTCGCAGCGCTTCACCATGGATTGGAGCAACATCGACGGCTCCACGGAGAACATCGTCATGGGCGAGAGCGGTAACCCCTATTCGCCTTACTTCCGCGACCAGTGGAACGACTGGTACGGCGGCACGACCTTCGCGCTGCCCTTCACGCCAGCAGCCGTAGCCGTTCAAACGAGACATACCCTGCGCCTGCTGCCATGAAAGGCCCAGCTTTCGGTTATCATGAGGCCATGCCCGTCGATGTGAATTTTTCGGATCAGGAAGGCGCGGCGCTGACCGACCATGCGCTGGAGGAGTTGCTGCCCAGCGTCGAGACCGTTCCCGCTTCGATTCATGGCGCCATGCGCCACTCCGTCTTTGCCGGGGGCAAGCGCCTGCGTCCGAGGCTGGCCTATCAGGCCGCGGTCACCATCGCCGGGGCGCTGCCCTCGGGAATCGCCCGGCTGGGCGCGGCCCTGGAGATGCTTCACACCTACTCGCTCATCCACGACGACCTGCCCGCCCTGGACAACGACGATCTGCGACGCGGCAAGCCCACCTGCCACAAGGCCTTCGGCGAGGCCATCGCCATCCTGGCCGGTGATGCGCTGCAAACCCGCGCCTTCGAGGTGCTCTCAGGCCTGGACTCGCCGCCCGAGGCAACCGTTCAGATCATCGGCCTTATCGCCAACGCCGTTGGCACCGTGGATGGAATGATCGGCGGCCAGGTGCTGGACCTGGAAAGCGAACATCAGAAGCCCACGCCGGAGATGGTGATGGCCATTCATCGCGCCAAGACCGGTGCGCTTATCCGGGTCAGCGTCGTCTCCGGCGGCGTCTACGCCGGGGCAACCCTGGAAGATGTCGCCCGCCTCACCCTCTTCGGCTGCAAGGCCGGCCTGGCTTTTCAGATCGTCGATGATGTGCTGGATGTGACCGTGGACTCCGCGCACTTGGGCAAGACCGCGGGCAAGGATCAGGCCACTGAAAAAGCCACCTGGCCGGCCGTCTACGGCATCGAGCAGAGCCAGCGCGACGCTGCCCGCCTGATCGAGGAAGCCTTTGACGCACTCGAGCCTTATGGCAGCCGCGCCGATGGATTGAAGGCCGTCGCCCGCTATCTGGTCGAACGCAAGAAGTAGTTTTTTCTGACATTTTCCGTGCACTAACGCCGGGTGCCCCATCCTTTTCACGTTCTTTGTGAAAAGGGTGGGAAACTACAGAACTCGATAGAAAGGATTCACGCCATGAACCAGAACAATCCGACCATCTCTGCCGCCAACGCCGGGACCGTCCAGCTCGGAGACTGCACCGTCAATCGCCTGGGATTCGGCGCCATGCGCATCACCGGCAAAGGCGTTTGGGGACCTCCCGCAGACCACAATGCCGCTCTCAAAACCCTGCGCCGCGTCGTCGAGCTGGGCGTCAACTTCATCGACACGGCGGACTCCTATGGCCCCAACGTCTCCGAGGAGCTGATCGCCGAGGCGCTGACGCCTTATCCCGCGGGCCTGGTGATTGGCACCAAGGGCGGATGGGAGCGTGTCGGCCCCGGCCAGTGGATCCACAATGCCAGCCCCGAGCATTTGCAGGCGGCGGTGGAGGGCTGCCTGAAGAGACTGCGCCTTCATCGCATCGATCTTTTCCAACTGCACATTCCCGATCCTGCCGTATCCTTTAACGCCTCCATGGAAACGCTGGCCGGGCTGCGCGAGCAGGGCAAGATTCGCCACATTGGCCTCTCGAATGTGACCCTGGAACATGTAGAGCGGGCGCGCAAAATTGTGCCCATCGTCTCGGTGCAAAACCGCTACAGCTTCGCCGACCGCGAATGGGATTTCTTGCTGAACCACTGCGAGCAGAAGGGAATTGCGTTCATTCCCTGGGCGCCGCTGGGGCAAAATCGACTTTCAAAAGAGGTTTTGGAAAAGGCCGCCAAAGAGCTTGGCTGGACCCCGTTGCAGGTAGCCCTGGCGTGGCTGCTCCAGCGCTCCAGCGTCATGCTGCCGATTCCCGGAACATCGTCCTCCGCGCACGCCGAAGAGAACATTCGAGCGGCGGGGCTTAGCCTGCCCGACGCTTGGTTCAAGAAATTGTCAGAGGTGAATTCGCCGCCGGCAAGCCTCCGCTAAGGCAGATTCCAGGGAAATACAAACTGCGGGAAAACTAGACCCGGAGGGAGGCGATAACACGGAGGGAGGCGGGGGTTTAACGGGGTCCCCGGCGACTCAGGGTCCCCAACGAGCGATTGTTACTCGTTGGGGTGAGGGGACAGGTCTTCGTCGCTGGGGTGTAATTTTAACCCCCGCATAAAGCCAACAGAACGAGCACGGGCTTTAGCCCCGGAGGGATGCAAGCCACACCACGAAAACCTTGCTTCCTGCCTACCGCGTCAGAATCTGACGCAGGGATTCGCGCTTGGCGTCAACATCTTCCACGGTAGCTTGCACCTGGTTGAGCACTCGCTGCACCTGGTCGATATAGCCGGGCATCGCATTCCACCAGGAGCGCAGCGTCTCCTTCTCTTCGAGCATGACCAGGGCCGTGCCCGAAGCGGCGGCCACCATTCCGGCGCGGCGTTCGCCCACCAGCAGCAGCAAACCGGCTGCCACAAGGGTTCCGCCTGCCGCAAAGCCGATCCAGTTCATGGGCTCGGACTTCTCGGCGCCCGGTGTCATCTCAACATCATTCTCTGGCTTGGAAAGCGGGACAACCACCATCTTCTCTCCTTCCGTCCCTGCCGCGGTCATCGCGGTCTGGGAATCGGTGCATCCAGTATCGCTCTAAATCGCCCTTCGCGCACAGCGCGGCAGGAAAATCGGCCTAAACCCAAGTTCGTTTGCCCGGCGCGGCCGTCAGTCCAGATCAAACTCGCGCAGCGGCTTGACATCGGGGGCGTCCTTGGCCTTGCGCAGGGCCTCGGCAAACTTCTTCTCGAACAAATCTTCCTTGTTTTTCTCCGCCTCCACCGACTGGCGGAAGATCGACTCCTTGCGCTCATCGTGCTCGCGCATGGCCTGGGCCGCCGTCTCCAGGTCCTCGAACATCCGCTTGCGCGGCGCCGGGGTATGGCTTACCACCAGGCCCGTGGCCGCATCCAACTTCAGCATCGCCCCGCAATCCGGGCACGCAATCTCGAAAATCTTTTCCTTCGCCTTGGCCATGGTTGTTCTAGCAGCATTGTAAGCGCATTCCGGACACATTGCATAGGGGGTCAAATCTGCTTGAAAAGACGGCTGTCCCACAGAAACGGGTACCCCACCTTCGCCAATTCGCGTTCTTTGCGAATTGATTAAGGTGGGATATTGATCTACAGTCTTCTGGCGCGCCCCTACTCGATCACCACGCGAATCTCAAACTTCTCATCCTCCGGCGTGGGCGGCTCCCAACTGCGCACGTAGTGCAGCTTCAGTGCCCCATCGCCTACGTGACGCGGTTCAAATGTGAAAACCTGGAAGACGGGCTGGCCCACCAGGCCGGGCCGCTCCTCGACGGGCACCGGAATATCGGTCTGCGTCTGATGATGCAGCTTCAGCAGCGGCGTCGATTCCTTCTCGATATACCACATATACCCGGTGCTTGGATTCGCTTTCAGGCGCACTTCCAGACGGTCCTCAAACTTGATGCGAACCACGCCGCCTTTGTCCGCGTCCGTGATGACCTTGGTGGCCGCCAGGGCCGTCTGTGTAAAACAGGCAATGGCCGCCAGCACCAGCAACCATCGTACGGCCTCAACCCTGCCAACCGATCGATCCGAAAGCATAACGACTTCCTCCCATGCAGTTATATGAGCGTAAGCGCTTGTTTCCCGCGCATCTCAAAACGATACATCGAAGTTGTGCGGGGTGCAACTAGCGAGCGGCAAAGCACGGGTATCCCTGTAAAGCAGGAACTGCGGCTAGCTTCCGCCGGCTGCCAACTTGAGCAACCTGCGCCCGACCAGGAACAACCAGATCGGATAGAGGGGGCCGGCAATGGCCATCAGCACAACGCCTGCCACTGGCACAAACAGTCCTAAAACGATGTGAGCCAGATCAAGGCCATGCATCGCGATGCCCAGCCAGGCCGTTGCTTTGCTGAAGACGCTGCCCCGCAACATTACGCAGCATATCAGCACCGCGCCGCACTGCAGGAGCACTCCGCCCAGGATAGCGCCCGTCCCATGCCAGATATCCGCGGCCATGATCGCTTCTCCGGCGGCCTGGAACTGCGCCCTCATGGCATCGCTGCTTGCCGCCGCATACTTGTCGCTCAACCTTACCATCGACAGCGCCGTCGGTGTTGCCAGCAACAGCGTCACTCCAACGAAGGCCAGAGCCGTGGAGAGCAGGGCACTTGCCGGATTGATCCGCCGCAATGCCGCGTAGAGGCCCAGAAACAGCAGGTAGTAGAGCGGCATCACAACTACGGTCGGCAGATCGAGGCGCAACAGACCCACGGCCCTGTGATGCTCTAACAGGCTGAAGGCTTCAGCGGCGGTTGCGGGCTGGCCCCCCAGCACCAACATCTGAACAATGGTCGCCAGCGAGTAGACGATCAGAATCAGCGCGGCAATTCCGCCAATCCGGCACAGGCCGCTCAACTCGCCGGCCCCCTCGCAGATTGCCGCATCATGCTTTTTATCTGCATTTACCATCTCTCAACTCCCAGGATGCATATGAAATAACGCGCTGATGCGCCGCCGCGCGCTTCGTTCCCGCGCACATACGAAGATACATTGATGTTGCGTGGGCCGCAACTGGTGGACTTCCGAATTACGTGCAATAAAGCGGGTGTCTTGCTGAAAGTGGGGCCTTCACTTATTGGCTAGGTGCAAAAATGCAATGAAGTAACTCAGCCCTTCTCCGCCGCGCTAGCAATTTTCGCTTCGGCTTCGGCGATGACGCGCAAGGCCTCGGTGTAGGCGTCCGCGCTGTCGCCGGCTTCGTCCCATTCCTTGTGGCCGCGGGCCAGTTGCTCCTGAGCACGGCTTACGTCGATCTCCTCGGGCTTCAGCGCGTCACTGGCCAGAATCGTGACCCGGTCGGGCAGCACCTCGGCAAAACCCCAACTGACGTTGTAGCGCTGCACGCCATTCGGACCTCCATGCAGGGTGACGTCGCCCGCGCCCAGTTCGGCCACCAGCGGCGCGGCGCCGTAGAGCACCTCCATGTACCCGTTCTTCGCCGGCAGCTCGACCGCCGTCACCGGGTGCTCGAAGAGCGTCCGCTCTGGCGTCACCAGCCGCACGCGCAGTTGATTGGTTTCCTCAGCCATGGGCTCCTTTCAGTCGCCAGTCCTCAGTTGTCAGTCTTTAGTTGTCAGTCGTCAGTCATAGTGTTGTGCTGCAAAATCCAGTTTTTACTGACAACTGAAAACTGATAGCTGACAACTGCTCTTACACACTCGCCTTCAGCTTCTCCGCCGTTTCCAGCACTTCTTCAATCGCGCCCTTCATGTAGAAGGCCTGCTCGGGAATGTCGTCGTACTTGCCCGAGATAATCTCCTTGAAGCTGCGCACCGTGTCGGCAACCTTCACATACGCTCCGGGAATTCCGGTGAACTGCTCGGCCACGTGGAAGGGCTGCGACAAAAACTTCTGCACCTTTCTTGCACGCGCCACAGTCAGCTTGTCTTCTTCCGACAGTTCGTCGATGCCCAGAATGGCGATGATGTCCTGCAAATCCTTATAGCGTTGCAGAATCTTCTTCACGCCCTGGGCCACGTCGTAGTGCTCGTCACCCACGATGCGCGCGCTCAGGATGCGCGAGGTCGAGGCCAGCGGATCGACGGCCGGATAAATTCCCAGCTCCGAGAGCGGGCGGCTCAGAACGGTGGTCGCGTCCAGGTGAGCGAAGGTCGTCGCCGGCGCCGGGTCCGTCAAATCGTCCGCCGGAACGTAGACGGCCTGCACGGATGTAACAGATCCTTTGCTCGTCGAAGTAATGCGTTCCTGCAACTCGCCCATCTCCGTGGCCAGATTCGGCTGGTAGCCCACGGCCGAGGGCATGCGGCCCAGCAAAGTCGAGACCTCGCTGCCGGCCTGCGTGAAGCGGAAAATGTTGTCGATGAACAACAGCGTGTCCGAACCTTCCACGTCGCGGAAGTACTCGGCAACGGTCAGCGCGCTTAGGGCCACGCGCAAACGCGCTCCGGGCGGCTCGGTCATCTGCCCGTAGACCAGCGCGCACTTGGAGTGGGCCCAGTCGCCCGGCTTGATCACGCCGCTCTCGGTCATCTCCAGCCACAGGTCGTTGCCCTCGCGGGTGCGCTCGCCCACGCCGCCAAACACGGAGTAGCCGCCGTGATTCTTGGCCACGTTGTTGATCAGTTCCATGATGACCACGGTCTTGCCCACGCCTGCGCCGCCGAAGAGGCCGATCTTGCCGCCCTTGAGGAAGGGCTGAATCAGGTCGATGACCTTGATGCCCGTCTCGAACATCTCCTCGTGCGTCGATTGCTCGTCAAACAGCGGCGCGGGCCGGTGAATGGGCATGCGCTGCGTTGCGCCGATCGGCCCTAGCTCGTCCACCGGATTGCCAATCACGTTGATCACGCGCCCCAGCGTCTGCTTGCCCACCGGCATGGTGATCGGACCGCCGGTGTCGATGGCATTCATGCCGCGCACCATGCCGTCGGTGGCTTCCATCGCGACGGTGCGCACGCGCCCCTCGCCCAGGTGCTGCTGCACTTCGAGGATTACGCTGATGGGCGTGGGCACTGTAAATCCGTCGCTCACCACGCGCAGCGCCTGATAGATGGGCGGCATCGTCGCTTCTTCAAACTGCACGTCCACCGCTGGACCCGAGACCTTGATGACCTTGCCGATATTCTCTGCCATTTTTCTGCCTTCTTGTTGCAGGAGCTTTCAGCGATCAGCTTTCAGCTCTCAGTCATTTTGTATTGCGACTCCCCATGTTGACTTCGTCGCGCTTGTCATCCACGAAAAAAACTGACGGCTGTATGCTGATTGCTGACAGCTTGCCTTTTTACTGCGCCGCCGCTCCGCTCACAATCTCAATGATCTCCTTGGTAATGGCCGCCTGGCGCACGCGATTCATGTGCAGCGTGAGCGCGTCGATCATATCCGAGGCGTTGTTGGTTGCCGAATCCATGGCCGTCATGCGCGCCGCGTGTTCGGCGGCCACCGACTCCGTCATGGCGTGATACAGCATGGAAGAAATGTATTGGGGCAGCAGGCCGTTGAAGAGTTCCCCCGCCGGCTGCTCGTAGATGTAATCCACCTGCGCGGTGCCGAACTTGCGCGCCTCATCGTCCGCCTCGGCTGTGTCCACCGGCTCCAGCAGTATGCCCGCCGATAGAGCGGCCTCGGCCATGCGTTCGCGCTCCGCTTCGGTCGGCTCCACGACGCCGGCAATCTGCGGAATGCCGATCTTTAAGATGGGCAACAGGCGCTCCACCACCAGCCGCTGCGCGATTACCGATTTGAATTCGTTGTAGACAATGTAGGCGGCGTCGATCTCCTCACGCACGTAGCGGGCAATCACGTTCTCCGCCAGCTCAAAGACGCGGCTGACTTCCAGCTTCAACAGCATTCCCGGATGGTCGCCGGTGATTTCGACCGGGGCCTTGCGCTCGCGCACCTTGACGGCATTGCCATTCGCGTCGGTCTGCTCGCTATACACCGCTGCCGGATAGTGCCGCCGCATCACGTCGCGGCCCTTGCGCCCCACCGCCTCGATGTCGATCTGCTTGTCCGTGTTGCCCCCGAAAAACTGGTAGGCGGTCTTGAGGATGTTGGCGTTGAAGGCTCCGGCAAAGCCCTTGTCGCCGGTGATGATGATCAGCAGAACTCGCTTCTCCGGGCGCGTGATGAAGAGCGGATGGCGCAACTCGCCGGTCTCCTCGTCAAAAATATCCGCTCGCCGCGTCAGCGATTCCAGCACGCTGGTGATCATCCGGGCATAGGGCCGCGCACTGAGCGCCCGCTCCTGCGCGCGCCGCAGCTTGGCCGCCGAGACCATCTTCATGGCCTTGGTGATCTGCCGCGTGTTCTTCACGCTGCGAATCCGCCGCCGTAGATCGAGTACGTTCGCCATAATCAGCTTTCAGTGGTCAGCTATCAGCAATCAGCTAACCGTTGTCAATAACTAGCTAACAGCTTTCAGCGAAGATCCCCATGCCGTAAGCGGTTCTACTGAAAGCTGACCGCTGACGGCTGACAGCTGACAGCTACTTTGCCGTCAGCTCCGCCTTAAAATTCTCCGCGTATTCCTTCAGCGCCGCGTGCAACCGCGCGCGCAGGTCGTCATCCAGCGCCTTCTTCTTGGTCAGGTCTTCCATCAGCGCCGTCTGCGCGTTCTCGAAGTACTTGTACATTCCAACCTCGAAGGCGCGAATGTCTTTGACCTGGAAATCGTCCAGATAGCCTTGCGTGCCGGCAAACAAAATGATCGTCTGCTGCTGCCAGGTCAACGGCTGGAACTGCGGCTGCTTCAGCAATTCCGTCAGGCGCGCGCCGCGGTTGAGCTGCTTCTGTGTCAGCGGGTCGAGGTCGGAACCGAACTGCGCGAAGGCCGCCAACTCGCGATACTGCGCCAGGTCCAGCTTCAGCGTCGCGCCCACCTGCTTGACCGCCTTGATGGCCGCCGAGAAGCCCACGCGCGAAACTGACAGGCCCACGTTCACCGCCGGTCGCACGCCGGAGTTGAACAAATCCGTTTCCAGAAAAATCTGCCCATCGGTAATGGAAATGACGTTGGTGGGAATGTAAGCCGAAACGTCGCCGGCCTGCGTCTCGATGACCGGCAGCGCGGTCAAGCTGCCGCCGCCCTTCTTGTTGCTCAGTTTGGATGCGCGCTCCAGTAGCCGCGAGTGCAGATAGAAGACGTCGCCCGGATAGGCTTCGCGGCCCGGAGGACGGCGCAGCAGCAGCGAAATCTCGCGGTAAGCCATCGCGTGCTTGGAGAGATCGTCGTACATCACCAGCGCGTGGCGCTTCGAATCGCGGAAGTACTCGCCGATGGCGCAGGCTGCGTAGGGAGCGATGTACAGCATCGGCGCGGGCTCCGAGGCCGAGGCGGCCACAATCACCGTGTGCCCCATCGCTCCGGCTTCGGTCAGCGTCTGCACAACTTGCGCAATCGACGACCGCTTCTGTCCGATGGCGCAGTAGATGCAGATCAGTTCGTTCTTGGCGTTATTGATGATGGTGTCCAGCAGCACCGCCGTCTTGCCCGTCTGCCGGTCGCCGATAATCAGCTCGCGCTGGCCCCGCCCGATGGGAATCATGGAGTCGATGGCCTTCAGTCCCGTGGCCATCGGCTCGCGCACTGGCTGGCGGTCGATGATGCCGGGGGCCAGCCGCTCGATGGGCAGCGAACTGCCGGACGCGATCGGTCCCTTGTCGTCGATGGGCTGCCCCAGCGCGTTCACCACGCGGCCGATCATGCCCTCGCCCACCGGCACGCTGAGAATTGTCCCCGTGCGCTTCACCTCGTCGCCTTCGCTCAGCTCGGTGTAGTCGCCCAGAATCACCGCGCCCACCGAATCCTCTTCGAGGCTCAAAGCCAGCCCGGCAATGCCGTGCGGAAAGCTGAGCAGCTCGCCGGCCATAACCTTGTCCAGTCCGTGAAGCCGGGCAATGCCGTCGCCCAGCGACGTGATGGTCCCTACTTCGTCCACCTGGACCTTGGAGTCGTAATTCGCGATCTGCTCGCGAAGAAGTTGCGTAATCTCGTCTGCCTTGATCTGAGCCATTTGGTTCCTTTGAGTTCTCAGTTTTCAGTTGTCAGTTGTCAGCCGGCCCTCGCCTGATTCTGACTCCTGCACTCTGTTCACTGACTGCTTCCCTTGATTACTGTTTCCTGTCTGTTGTCATTCGGTCGCTTAATACCGGTTACTGACAACTGAAAACTGACAACTGACAACTGCCGGCTTCAGCCGGCAATCAATGCTTCCTTCAGTCTGTCCAGCCGTCCGCGCACCGAACCGTCATAGACCGTGGAGCCGATGCGCACCACCGTTCCTCCGAGAATCGACTTATCCAGCTTGAAGCTGGCCTGAATCTCGGCGCCCGCCAGTTTGCCCACTCCCGCCAACAGCGCGTCGCGGTCCCGGTCACTGAGTCCGCGCGCCGTCACAATCTCCACCGGGCGAATGCCCTGCCGCTCCTGCATCTCCGCGCGATAAGCCGCGGCCACATCTTTCACATCGCCGATGCGGTCATTGTTAATGAGCACCGCCAGCAGGTTGCGCAGCTCCTTCCGCAGTCCCAGCTTGGCGTTCATCTTGTCCAGAACCGCCACCTTCTGCAGCGCGGCAACGGCCGGGTTGACCATCAGCTCGCGCAACTCGGCGCTCGCCTCCCAGGTCGAGAGAAAATCGTCCCATTGCCGGTCCAGCGCGGCTGTGTCCAGCTTTTCCTGGGTCACCACGTCGGCAAAGGCGCAGGCGTAACGCGCGACAAAGGCTGCCATCTAGTTCTGCCCTCCTTGATGCGCGCCGTTCCCGCCTACATCTTTCAGGAACTCGGCAATCAGCGCCCGGTCCGTCTCCGGCGTAATCGCCAGTTGCTGCGCAGCCTGTTCGATGGCCAGATCGGCGGCAAAATGTCGCAGCGAGCGGCGCGCCTGGGCTGCCGCGGAGTCCATTTCCTGCGCGGCTGCGGCTACGATGCGAGCGCTTTCCTCCTTGATCGTGGACTTGATGCGCGCCTCGTCCTGCTGGCTTTCCACCTCGACTTGAGAGCGAATCTGCGCAATCTCTCCGTCAAGTCCGGCGAGCCTGGCTTCGATGGCGCTCAGCCGCGTGTAAGCGTCTTCGGTCATCCTGCGGGCTGACTCGATGCCGGAGCGCACCTTCTCCGAGCGGTTGCGAAGCGTCTTGGGCAAGATGCTTAAGAGAAGATAGCCGACCGCCAGTACGATGATGGCGAAGTTGATGCCCTCGAAGATCCACGCCGTTGTGTCCACATCCAGGTGAAGCATCCCGGCAAGTTTTTTCACCATCGGAGAGTGAAGGTAAACGTCGTTCGCGTCTGCCTCGGGCTTGGCAGCTTCAGGCCTTGCCGCATCGCTGGTTGGGTTCACCGCTTGGGCCGTGGAAGTCTGGGACGCAAGGCGTATGGGCGTGATCAGCCCGGCGACGCCAAACATCGCCAAAAACAAAATGCGAAAAACCGGAGACAGAAAACGCCTTGGCTGCATGAAAGCTCTCAATGGGAACCCCCGGCGGCAACGGGCAGCACGGCGCGCGCCACCTGCCGCGCCAAATCTCCGGCGGAGGCCTGAATGGCCTGCCGGGCCTGCGCCGCCTCGGCTTCCAGCGCTTCCTTGGCCTGGTTGATCTTGAGCCCGGCTGCCTTGCGGGCGGCATCCAGGGCCGCATCGCGCTCCGCGGTCCATTGCTTCACCCGCGCCTCGCGCGCCTTGTAGACCTCGCCCCGGGCCTGGCGCAGCTTCTCCGCGTACTCCGCTGCCAGATCCTCGGCCTGGGCGATGGCCTGGTGCGCCTTCTCCTCAGCGCCTTCCGTGCGCGCGCGGCGCTCTTTCAGCGTGGCCGTCAGCGGCTCCTGTACCAGAAACTGGTATGCCAAAACCAGCACAATGAACAGCAGAATCGTGGGTATGGCGCTAAGAAAAAGCGTCTCGAGTTGTTGAATGATCACTTGCATGCTGGTTAGACTTGTTCAGACTTGTTCAGCTTGTCCAGGCGGTCTTCTCAGGTCTCTCGCGCGGGGGTGAACACTTTTTTGTATCAGGAGCGAACCGTCAAGTCAACGAATCTAGCCCATATTTCGGGACTTCCGTGACGGCTGTCACTATTTGGGAAAAGTGTTCAAAATAGAACTTGCATTTGTCCAAAACGAGCCTAGACTTAAGTTATCACCTAGACCCGGTCCAGGGTCCAGCGGGCGGCCGGCTTCGGGAAGTCCTTCCACTCCCGGAGCCGGTAGCCCGCTTCTTGCTTTTCAGGCCGTTCTCTATTCCCTTAATCCGCCTGTCACCGCTACGGCTTGGCAACAGATTTTTCCGCCGTCAGCAGTCCCTGCGACCGCAGCCAGTTCTCCAGCAGATTGGGCCACTGACCCAGAGTCGCGTCCCCTTTGCCCAGGCCGGTGCCGTGCGGGCCATTGGCAAAGATGTGCGCCTCCGCGGGCACGCCCGCCTTGACCAGAGCCTCATAAAACCTCAGCCCCTGCTCCACCGGTACCGTCTTGTCGTTGAAGGTGTGGTACCAGAAGGTGGGCGGCGTATCCTTGCTGACGAACAAATCCGGCGAGTAGGCCAAACGCAGTTCTTCGCAGCGGTCCATCAGGTTGAAGAGCTTGCAATAGCTCAGATGCGAGGTGTCGGAGGAGATGGCCCCGATCCACGGGTAGCCCAGAACCAGAAAATCAGGCCTGCTGGAGACTCTCTCGATAGGATCCTCGGCATCGGGATTGCCGCGGACCGGCTGCGTCGCGGCCAGCGCCGCCAGGTGGCCGCCGGCCGAAAAACCGATGAGGCCAATGCGATTGGGATCGATCTGGTACTCCCCGGCCCTTGCCCGCACCAGTTGCACGGCGCGCCGCGCGTCCAGCAGCGGAACCGGCAGCAGGTAGCCGTTGGAGCTGAGCCGGTAGCTCAGAACGAAGGCGCGAAAGCCGCGCGCGGCGAACCAATCGGCCACCTGCCGGCCCTCAAGGTTGGCGGCCAGGCGAAGATAAGCGCCCCCCGGCAATATCACCACCGACGAGCCGTTCTCGGTGCCATGATGCGGTTCAAAGATGGTCAGCGCGGGCGTATCTTCGCAGGCCTTGCCCTTGGCTTCAGGTGCGTCCCCCGGCCACAGGCGTATGGTTTGAATGCCCAGAAAGTCGTTGTTGTTGCCCGCCACCGCACAAGGGTTTTGTTGCGCCTGCCCCAGCCCCAACGCCATTAAAAACACAACCAGCATCGCGAAGAATCGTTTCATCGACCACCTCACAACATTCGCGGAGATTATACAGTCTGCGGGAAATTCTCTGTGCGGGTAGTATTGGCTGATATGCGTCTTAGCGAACAAAAAATCGCTCGCCGGGAACCGTGAAAAAACTGTAGCAAATCGGTATACTGTGCCGATGAAGATTTGTGGGGGAATGATTCCCTCCTTACAGGAGTTCCTAATGCGCCTCACCACCCGCTGCTTTTTGCTTTCCACCTTCCTCCTCCTGCCTTTCGCCGTCTCCTGCCACTCTGCCGGCCCGGCGCAGTTGCCCGCGGGATGGACAACGCACAACGACCCTTCGGGCTTCTCGGTCGACATGCCGGCCGGCTGGAGCGTGACCGCCGATTCCACGCAAGGGCGCATCAGGATGCGCGGAACGCGCGGCGAACAGGTCGTCATCTGGCCCATCTCTATCGAAAAGAAGCAGCTCAACGCCTCCGCGGCGGCCCAGCTGGTGATGCAATTGGCGCGCCGCCTGGATAGCAGCCTCTCCTGGACTCCCGCCCATGCTGCGGGCAATGCGGCGCGGGTCATCGCCAAGGGCGCGTCGCGCAGCGGCGCCACGCTGTTGACCTGGTCCAACACCTCCAACGGCGCGGCCGTCACCCTCTATGAACTGGAAGCTCCACCGGATGTCTATAATTCCTCGGCAAACACCTTTGCCCGCGTTCTCCAGAGTTTCCGCGGTTCGCCGGACAATGCGCCTCGCCAGGCCGGCGGCAGCGCCGGCACGGGCCCGGTCACCTATATCAATTGGAGCGACCCGCAGGAAGGCGCATTCACGATTCAGGTGCCCAGGGGATGGCAAGTAGCGGGCGGCGCATTTCACTTGACCGCCACCGACGTGCGCAGCAGCGTCACCATGATCTCGCCCGATGGACAGATGCGCATCTTCGTCGGCGACGCGAATATCAGCGGATTCACCGAGCCCTCGCAAGCGCTCTCCTACGCAGGACTGCGCGAAGGCGGCCTCTATGGCCTCGGCGACGGCACCAAGCTGGAGATTCGAAGATATATGACCGGCCAGCAATTCGTGCGCTACTACGCGCAAAACAAGCTTGGCTCGCAGTGCTCCGGAGTGCAGGTGGAGTCGAACAATGACCGCCAGGATTTGACGGCTCCCCTCATGCAGGAGGCGCGCAACAGTGGCGTACCCAACATACGAGTCACTGCCGGCGACGTTGTTTTCAGTTGTTCAGGGAAGAGCGGAACTGTGCATGGGCACATCTATGCCTCCTCCGAGTACATCCCATCCCCCCACGGTGCGCTTTGGAATATTCCCTCGGTGAACGGTTATCTCGCGGCGCCCGGGCGTCAGCAGGAAGCTGAGAGTATCTTGCAGCATGTGGTGCAGTCCGATCATATCGACCCGCAATGGAAGGCCCGTGCCAAACAGATCTCCGACAATGCCGTAGCGCAGGACAATGCCCGCTCCCAGCAGATTCAGGCCCGCGCCCGCGCGGCTATTCAGGAGAACCAGCGCCAGACCAGCGAGATGATCGTCAAAGGTTACCAGCAGCGCTCGCAGGTCTACGATGAGATCTCCCGCAAGCGGGAAAACGCCATCCTCGGCACCACCGACGTGGTTGATCCGGTCAGCGGCTCGCAATACAAAATTGACAGCTATTCCAACTACCACTGGATGAACAACCAGGGCGCCATTGTGGGCAACGACACCGGCTCCAGCCCCGGATATGGCTGGCACGATCTCGTCACCCTGCCGTGATCTACCAGGGAATGTGTACACGATTGTCCGGTTGTCGTTGTTTTGAAAGGACGCGGCTTCACTGGCTACGGCAAGAGCATTTGGAGTCGCAAGAAGTGTCAGGGCACGACTTTAGTCGTGCCGTAAGCGCGATAAAATCGATGCGGGCTTTAGCCCCTGAGGGGTTTCTTCACCGCCTTCACAGCCACATTTCCATGTGTCCAGCGCGGCACTTCGAGGCTTGCGCGGTCAGTTCCTCCGCCAGCCCGAAACCGTAGCGGGCAAAGTAATAGGCCGCGCCATGCACCCGCTCCTGCAACGCGCCTCCGGGATAAAGCGCCTGGCTGACAGCCTCGGCATGGCGCGTGAGCGAGGCCTCGTGTTGCAACTGGAAGTTGGCCGCCAAACTCCGCAGGCGGCTCATCTGGTAGCGCATCTTGCTGACCGACGTCTCCGCCGACTGGCCCAGCCCCGCATCCAGCGTGTGCATCCACTTCAGCAACGCCGTAAGCTCGGCCTCCAGCGCCGTGCCCGCCGCCTCCAGCCTCCGCTTTCCCTCCTCCGGCATCGACCGGGCAGCCAGATGTTGCGCCAGTGACGCGGCACTTTCGGCAAAGACCCGCTCCAGTGTCAGCCCGTGCTGGCGCAGAAGCTCGCCGATCTTCGGCTCAATCAGCGTGGCCGAAAGACGCGGCAGCATCGGCGTCACTCGTCCCAGAATGCGCTCGTACAGCACGGCTGACTGCGCAAAATAAGCAATCTCCGCCGGTCCGCCGACAAGAACTGAAGTCGAAAGCAGAAAATCCTGAAACACCGGCCGCAGCAGCGCCGAGGGCGAAATCCGCTCCGGCTCCGCGTCCAGAATCCCAACCAGTTCCGCCGTCGAATAGCTCTGCCGTCCCGCCTGCCACAGGCCTCTTGGCTCCTGCGCGTTCGGCGGTAGCCGCTTGAGCGCCAGTCGCGCCCCAGTTCGCTCGTCAATGAGGAAGAGCAGGCTGGACTCCCGCCCCACGGCCACCTGCGCGTGATAGCCGGCGGCCTCCAGCTCCCTGTTTCGCTCGAGCAGCGCCGCATGCAGTTCATCGGCGCGCTCGATAGCCGCGCGCAGCACCGGCGCGCCCATGCGATGCGCCTCGCGTCCGCTCGCGTCCAGCGCCAGCAGCCCCTGCGCCGTAAAAACCCGGGTATAAAACTCCGCAAAAGCCTGGGCCAGTGTGCGCCCCGGCTGGTAGGCCGTCTCCAGCGCCTCCATGGCCTCGGAATCGCCCAGCAGCTCCCCCGCCTGCTCCACCAGCGGGGTAATCGAGTCGTCCAGCACCATGCCGCCCACCGGCCGCGCCGCCTCGGGCGCCGCTGAATAAACCAGCGTGCGCAACTCGCGTCGCGACGGAAACGTCACGTGGTTGATCTCCGCAAAGTCGTGATCTTCCGTGGCCAGCCAGAAGATGGTCGCGTGAGGCCGTCCCGCCGCCGTTGCCTCTCGCGCCCGCGCCAGCGCCGTGGCCGCCTTGAAGGGCGTGAACAGCGGCCCGCCAAACAGCCCTACCTGCTGCCCGGTCACCACCACTCCCGCGCCGCCGTGGAGTGCATCGAGGGCCGCGGATGCTGAAGGATTCTGATCGGCCAGCAGCCCGGCCAGCTCCGTCCAATGCGCGGGTATCTCCGGCCGCGCCCGCCAGCTCTCGTCCCATGAGCCGGGAGCATAGTAAGCCCGCGTCGCCGCCGCTCCGGAGCAGTACTCCAGAAACAGCCGGTGCAGCCCCGGCACGACGGTGATGGGATGGAGCTCTGCGGTCAGCAACTCATTCTCTTGGTAACAGGGAATCCCCGGACGAACCCCATCTACGCGCGCGGAAACAGGATTCGGCTTTAGTTTAGGATGCCACGCCAGACCCCATCGATGCACGGTTACGTTTTATTGACGCATTTGGGACGCGTTGTGCGTATACTCTGTATCTGATTGCGCATGTTGTCTGAGTGCGCTCTAATCGCCCCTGTAGGAGAGACAAGAGATGCCCAAGAAGAAAAAGAAGAAAGCTGACAAGGCCGCCAAGCCCGAAAAAGCCGCGGTCGCCAGCCCCAAGGAGAAGAAGGCCGCCAAATCCAAGGGAAAGAAGGCCGCCAAGAAGGCAAAAGAACTGAAGAAGCCCAAGCAGAAGAAAGTCAAGGAGAAGAAAGCGCACAAAGGGCTCCTGCCTCTGACGGAGGAGAAGGCTGAAGTGCTTAGCTCCGAAACGGTTTTCGATGGACCGCTCTTTAGCGTTTCGCGCGACCGCCTCATCGAGCCCGGTGGCAAACAGGCTACCCGCGACATCATCCATCACAACGGCAGCGTGGTCATCCTGGCCATCGATAAAGAGAAAAACAAGCGCGACCCCTGGGTCGTCGTCGAGCGGCAATATCGCCATGCCGCCAACCATTATCTATGGGAGCTGCCGGCCGGAAAGCTGGAACCCGGAGAAGACCCCCTTCAGGGCGCCCAGCGGGAGCTCGTGGAGGAAACCGGCTATCACGCCAGGAAGTGGAAGCCGCTGATCGAGTACTACGCCAGCCCCGGCTTTCTGGGCGAGACGATGATCGTCTATGTCGCCGAGGGCCTGATAGCGGGCGATGCGCATCCGGAAGGCGATGAACAGATTGACTTTCGCCTGGTCAAACTCTCCGAGCTCCTAAGACTTATCGAAAAGGGCGCGATTGTGGACGGCAAGACGCTCGCCGCCGTGCTCCTGTATGTGCGCAGGTTTCCCGGCAAAGGCAAAAAGTAACGGCCGGTAATAGGCCCCATTAGAGTAACCCCTCACAGCAGGGCCGGAGGATGCCATCCGGCCCTGTCTCATATTGTGCGCTTATCGTCTCTTTTACTGCATCTTTCACTGGATTTTCGCGTCATAATGTATAGCGGCGGGCATTCCCCATGTTTGATGGCCCGCTGTACATCACAGGATGTACGGGAAGGCAGGACCCTGTGGCTCAGTACAAAGGGAAGGTCAAGTGGTTCAACAACGCCAAGGGTTACGGTTTCATCGGACGTGAAGATGGGCCGGATGTATTCGTCCATTACTCATCGATTCAGTTGGACGGGTACAAGACGCTGAAAGAGGGCGATGACGTTGAGTTCGACATCGTCCAGGGCCAGAAGGGCGCTCAGGCGGATGCGGTAATCCGGCTGCGGGGCGCCACCCCGAGCGCCACCCCAAGCGTGACCTAGAGGCGCGAAAGATCGGGCGTTAAAGCAAGACCGTCACGGTACGGAATACTGGGGGTGCGTCTATAAACATCTCCTCGTCACATTGTGCGTAAGTGCTTACAAGTGTTTATGCTATACACATTTTATATCTGAGCGAGTCTCGTGCGAGGCTATTCCCCCGGTTGCTCTTCCCCTCCAGGCATCTACATTATTTCCTGCGCAGAACCGCCGCCAGGCTCCTGCGAATCGTGGGACGATCAACCACTTCAAAGCCGGCTGCCTGCGCCGCCTCCAGTTCATGCTGGAATTTCACTGGCTTTACATGCCCTACCGGTTCCGCCAGCAGCAGCAATCCTCCCGGCTTGAGCGCATCCGCCGCTTCGCTGAAAAATCTTTCCTCCGACGGCATCTCATGGACCATGTAAAATGCCAATACAAAATCCACCGCGCCCTTCAGATCGCCGATTCCCATTGAATCCGGCTGCGCCAATCGCGTTTCAATACGCTGCAGCAATCCGGCCTTCACAGCCCTGCGTCGCAGGCTTTCCAGCATCCTGGGCTGGATGTCCACCGCCACAACCCGCCCTGCCGGTCCCGCTATGCGAGCCAGCGGCAGCGTGAGAAAGCCCATTCCCGGTCCCGGCTCCAATACCATCATCCCCTCCCGAACATACGGGGCGAGCATCTCCTCCGGGTTCTCCATCCAGCGCCGCACTGGGTTGCACAGCAAATAGCCAAGCCACCACGGGCATACGTGTTCCGCCATCACATATCTCCTTCCGTCATATTTCCACAATTATTCGGTATTTATTGGCCCACCTTGCTCCCGGAGAGATAAGATAAGGGCGCCATGAGCTTACTCCATCAGAATAACCCGCAAGATATGGACGATGCCGCCCGCGGTGAAGAGTTCACCAGGGGAAGCGGCCATGTGGTCTGGGCCAGCGTCGCCGCCACAGTGCTGGTCGTCATCGCCGTTGCCGTATACGTGCTGATCACTCAAAAGCCGCCCGTCGCCAGCGGAGAGATTGTTCAGGTCTGGGCCCATCCCAACCACGTCGTGACCTCGGGCTTCGACGCCAATGGCCAGCCCATGCCCAGGCAGAGCTTCGACCAGGTGCTGGTCTTTGCCCGCGTCATGCTGATCAACAAAAGCAAAAACCCGCTTGTCCTTCAGGATGTGCTCGCCAATCTAAAGCAGGCAGACGGCATCCTCTCCGTCTCCGCGGGAAGTACGAGCCAATACGATGAAGTTTTTCTCGCCTATCCCGAGCTGGCAGCCTTCCACCACAACGCACTTTCGCCCCACTCCACCCTCGAGCCAGGGCAGAGCGTGGAGGGCACAGTCTTCTGGATCTTCCGCATGTCCAGGCAGGAGTGGGAGGCGCGCAAGGATTTGAATTTCACCTTCCGGTTCCAATATCAGGACAACCTGGTGCTCGCCCCCCATACCGCTGTTATGGAACAGTAACCGGAGCCGGCGCGCTCTTGGGCGCGGACAGGTAACCGGACACCTGATTCTTCGAGTTGACGTTATTCACCACCACCTCAAAGAGCTGTGGATCCTTGCCGCTATAAAATTGCAACGGCTCGTTCACTCCCTTGTTGTTCTTTGGCACGGGCTTGTCATCCGACACTACCGTCAGGCTGAAGAGGTTCTTCTTGGGGTCAGCTTTGGTCAGTTGCAGGCTCACCGTGCCCACCGGCTTCGTCTGCCCCTTGGTCAGCGTGAACTCGTAGTAGTTCCGGTCGCCCTTGTGCTTGAGCAGCTCCAGCTCGTCGTGATTGCGGGCAATCAGGGTGCTGTGGCCGTCCAGATCCCCCTTCATCGACTGCAACTGGCTGACCGCCGTGGCCAGGTCGCCCTGCGTCTTGGTCAGGTCGGTCTTGACCCCGCCCACATCGGTCTTCACGCCCGAGACATCCGAGGAAAGCCCGGTTACCGCCTGCGCGGTCTGCTTCTGGGCGCTCTCCACGGCCTTCTCCCGGCGGAGGATCTCCTCGGCGCGGGCATCCATCTGCTTTTGTGTCAGCCCCAGGGACTGGCCCAGCTCCTCGGTTGCCACTTTAAGGCGGGCGTCGGTTTCGCGCAGATCAGACGCCAGCTTTTTGTTCTGATCCTTGGCATCGGCCAGCGCTGCTTCCTGGCCGCTCAGACGGCTGCTGAGCGTATAGCTCCAGATCAGGCCGCCTACTCCAGCCAGCAAGGCCACGGCAATGGCCACTAACAACGCGCCAGAGTAGCTCCGGGGTGTATCGTCAAGTGCACTCATGTGTTCGCCTTTCTTTCCTGGTCCGTCGCGCGGACTGTTCGTCGTGATAAGACGTCTCCCTCGATGGTCAGACGCCGCAAAAAAAAGGATTTTCTCCCAATATTCCCGAGATCCTGCCGGGATTCCACCTGGGGCCTGTGAACACAACCTCAGGCGGATGGCGTTGCATGCGAAAAACCGTCCATACGAGGCGGAGTCCGCAGGGTTTGGTGGTTCCAAGCTCAAGGACGACAACAAAGTATGGGCGGTTTTTCGCCGCAACCCTTCGGGACGGGGCCAATTTCCCCCATTTCTTCGTTGCTCGTCGCTCCAGTAACTGGCTACAGTTCGCTCCTCGCGCCTCGAACTGAGGAAAATTGGCTCCCGTCGCCGCCGCCTGAGATTGTGTTCACAGGCCCCTAAAGGCCAGCTTACGAAGCTCTGACTTCGGCCGCCCAAGAGGGCAATCTACAGCATATAGAAATATTCCCGGCTGCGCGGGAAAATCTGTCTATATTTGTACAGGAGACTTCTCAGAGAAGGCTTTGCGGCCCTTTTTCCGCCCAGCCCCTCACGCCTTTCGTGACAATCATGAAAGCACTGCGATATAAACATCTTTACACCAGTTTTTGGCGCTGTGTTCTTTTGAATCTCAGGTAAAATGAGCGCATCCACCTAAGTATCACTATAAGGGAGAAATTCGAAAGCTATGTCGACCGCTGTCGCTGGAAAGGGTTTGGAGGGCGTTGTCGCGGCAAACTCCGGGATCTGCTGGATCGACGGGGAAGCCGGCGTGCTCTCCTATCGCGGCATCGACATTCACGAGCTGGCCACGAATTCCACCTTCGAGGAGACAACCAGCCTGCTGTGGAACGGCATCCTGCCCAATGAGCTCGAACTGCGCGAGTTCCAATCGCAACTGGCGCTGGCCCGCTCGCTCGACCAGCGAATGATCCAGATGTTGCGCTCCTTTCCCCGCACGGCCACTCCCATGGAGGTGCTGCGCACGGCGGTCTCGGCGCTCAGCTTCTACGACGCCGATGAAAAGGACAACTCCCACGACGCCAACGTGCGCAAATGCTTCAACCTGACCGCGCAATTCGCCATGATCGTCGCCATCTACGACCGGCTGCGCAAAGGCCTCAAAGTGGTGCCGCCAGACCGCTCGCTGAGCCACGCCGCCAATTTTCTGTGGATGCTCAACGGCGTCAAGCCCTCGGAGACGGCCGTTAAAACCATGGACATGGCGCTGGTGCTGCACGCCGAGCACGAGCTGAACGCCTCCACCTTTGCCGCCCGCGTCATCGCCGCCACTCTCTCCGACGTCCATTCGGCTGTCACCGGCGCCATCGGCGCCCTCAAGGGACCGCTGCACGGAGGCGCCAACGAAGGCGTCATGCGCATGCTCTACGAGATCGACAAGACCGGCGCAGACCCCGTCGAATACGTCAAGGGGATGCTGGCCGCTAGGCAGAAAATCTCCGGATTCGGCCACCGCGTCTATAAAACCGAGGACCCCCGCGCCACCCACCTGCGCAAGATGAGCGAGAAGCTGGGCAAGGATGCCGGCGTGCCCAAGTGGTACGAGATGTCCCGCGCCATCGAGCTCTACATCAACGCCGACAAGAAGCTCAACGCCAACGTGGACTTCTACTCCGCCTCCACCTACGCCACGCTGGGCATCGACATCGACCTCTATACACCCATCTTCGCCATCAGCCGCATGGCCGGCTGGGCCGCCCACATCATCGAGCAGCTGGACGACAACCGCCTCATCCGCCCCCGCGCTGAATACATCGGCCCGCCCTACCCCGCGCCGTACATTCCCTTGGAAGAGCGCGGATAGGGCGAAAATCAATCTTCAGTTCACAAGAATCGTTGTAAACTGGAGACATGATGAACCGCTCGGTGGTAATTACGACTCCCATTCCTTCCTTGGAAGAGGTTGGTGCAAGCTTAGGCCTGAGCAAAGCGCGCCAGAAGGCTCTCATGCGAATCATCATGGGCAATGACTCAAATCACTCGGCATCACGGAAGCGCGGGACCGGAATTGACAACCGCAGGAAGAGGAATTCAATCAAAGCTGGCGCCGGAAGGAGAAGGGTTGCGGCAAAAAGTCGGTAGAGTCACTCCGAACGCCATATTCCTGAACATTTCGCTGAACTGGAGCTATGATCGAGGCAACAGAGTTTCCCCAAAGACACAGGCGTCACCAAAGAAAGGTGGCTTGAAGATGTCAGTATTGGAACTCCAATGAATGAAAGTCAAATTGATCGACGCATAGACTTTCTGATTAGAGAAGCGAACTCAGAAGACCCAATCCGAGATCAAGCCATTACGTACGCTTTTCGGGTTATTACGAATTATTTTTCAGTGAAGTGTGACGCTCGGTCGAGGAAACTTAGTTTGAATTGCCCCTACCGAAGCAAAAAAGCTCATAATCTGTTTCTACTTCTAAATGACGAAGAGGGATGGCTTGATAAGGTAACGAATGAGCATCAATATCCACTCAAACGCGCATGGGAGTGGATGATAAAAGAAAGTGGCAAACTTACGATGCAATTTGTTAAAGATCATCTTAATAAATGGCCTGTAGTTGTTGTCACCAAAGATGAAAATAAATTGCTCAGGGACGATCCCAATAAGGAGCCACATCAGCGTTATCAGGATGCTGGAATCGAAGTCCTCGAAAAAACCGAGTCAGGGGGCTGGCAGCCGCGAAGATTACCAAATCAAATTTTAGACTGACTCACTACCAGTTTTTTAAGGAAGAGGTATTCATTGGAAACGAGAGATGATGATTACCTACAATTTAGTTTCTCGTCGATTGAAGAAGATCATAGCGGATGCTGGTGCGGATAGTCTCTTTGAAGCCAGGGCTTTTCGAGATTTATACTTCGTATCCAAAGGCATTACAGAAAAATTGCAATCGCACTAACGACACAGCCTCCTCACCCCTGCTTCGCCTTCCACAACAGATACAGCCCCCACGCCGCCAGCGTGCAGCCGTCGCGAATCACTCCGACGCGCATCATCTCCTCGAACTCACTAACGGAAACCGAGCGTGCCACGATGTCGTTCTCCTCGGCGTCCGGCTCTTTCGCGGTCTGCGTCAGCCCGGTGGCGAGATACACGTACTGCTTTTGCCGTGTAAAACCGTAGGCGATCCACAGCTCTCCCAGGAAGGTCATCTCAGCGGCCTCTAATCCGGTCTCCTCTTTCAGCTCACCGCGCGCCAGCTCTTCAGGATGATCAACTTCCATCTCCCAGCCGCCCTGCGGCAGCTCCAGAGCCCGCTCCTGAATGGTGTAGCGGAACTGCTCCACTAGCCACACCCGCCCCTGGTCGATGGGCAGGATGATGGCCGCGTCGTGCTTCTCCACCACGCCGTAGATGCCCCGCTCGCCGTTGGAGCGCAGAATCTCATCCTCCCGCACCCGCATCCATCGGTTGCGATAAACCTCGCGGCTGGCAAGCGCCGTGATGGCGCGGTCGGGATTGGATAGAGCCGGGTTCATGCAATCTCCTTCGTGCTCAAACCAACTACTGCCTGATTGCTATTGTTTTGAAAGGGCGCGGCTTTAGTTGCGCACACAATCCAGCATAGTCAACGCGGCCAAGATTGATGCCAGCATAAATAATGCCATATTCCGGTATGGTTGTTCGTATGTGATTTATCTGTCCGTGGATTCCCAGGTCCGAAAATCCGGATCTAGGCCACCCAAAGTTATATTATTGATTCTTTGGGACGTGAGCCACATCCGCGTCGGAGTTCTAGGAGGGAGAGCTTTCTTTTCTTGTTTTCACCAAGGCTGGTTGATCTGGGGTTGAATGACTCAGACCGTCCTTATGCCTGTCGAGGAACTCCCTATTCTTTGCGATAATTTCATCCGTCTTCTTTAGACTTTCGTCGATTTGGCCTTCCTCTTTCTCTATGGTCTTTATGGTAATGTCGTTATCGTCAAGTATCCTGGTTCCCGATTTCAGAAAACTCTGCGCGAATGTCTCAAGATACCCAGCCCGTTCGATGGATATAACAAGTTTGCTCAAATGCCTTTCAAATGATGGTTTCAGACGGTTTTCGATGGCCCTGGAGAGCATTGCAAAGTCGAAATACCCGCTGTCGAAGTCCTCATTCACCCCGATGTTGAACTGCAGGCAGGTTTCTAATCCTATATTTCCCGAGGAATTCGCTTTTTGCAATAAATCGACACGAGAGAGTATTCGCTCGAAGGCTGCTAATGGGCCGGGGTATTTGGCGCGGAAGCCTCGCATCTCCTCTGCGACCTTGTCGTATTTATGCGCGGAAACCTCTTCCATAAGCTCCCGGACAAGTACTCCGATCCGAATATCTAATTCCTCGGGGTTTGCCTGTGAGATGGCGTAGCTGAGCCCGGAGGAGAAGGTCTGTGCATATTCGAGAATCTCTGCGAGAGCGGCATACATGTTCTTTCGCGCACGAAAGCTATCGCTGCTTTCGTTTAGCCAATGGTCGAGAGGGTCTTTCACCAGGAATCCAATGACGACCCCGACGATGCCCGAGATGAGCGCTTTGAGTACCTCGGCGGCATAGGCATTGCTATCTAGGATGGTTGCTGCTAGGGATGCAGAGGATTGCACGGGAATCTCCTTTTTCGACCAAGAACGTCAGCAATAGTACCACTCGCGAAGTAGACTAGAAAGCCAAAAGATCGTTGGCGCCAAAAAGGCGGGTGGCCATATCTCAATCTGCCTCTGATGATGTGTGCCCCATGTCTGGATTTTCAGAGATGGGAAAACAAAACATCTTGCCTTTCTTTTCAATCTCTTGCATACCAGGTCTCAGAAGCGAGATCTGTGCCACCCGTCTGTTCAAAAGCATCCATTTCCTTCTCACTATCTCATTCTTTCCGCATCCGGTACTGCCGCAGCCGCCCCATCAGCGAAGCCGGACCGCTCACCACAAGTCGCACCAGATTGCCTTCGTACTCTCTGCTGTGCACCACCATGCCCGCCTCGATGGCCGCCAGCACCGCGCCCTCCTGCTGCGGAACGCGTAACTCCGCGTCGATCACTGGGTCGGAGTGCAGCGCGCCATCGATGGCCTTGAGCAGCTCCTCCATCCCCTCGCCCGTGCGCGCGGAGACGGCCACCTCGCCCCCGGCCTTGCTGCGCTTCAGCAACCCTTCCCGCTCATGCTCGTCCAGCAGGTCGATCTTGTTCAGCACCTCGATGCGCGGCTTGCCCAGCGATTCCAGTTCGCCCAGAACCCGCTCGACCTGCGTCTTTTGTTCTTCGCCGTAACTCGAGGCCGCGTCGCGCACGTGCAGCAGCACCTCGGCCTGCTCCACCTCTTCCAGCGTGGCCCTGAAGCTGGTCACCAGCGTGTGCGGCAGGTTGCGGATGAAGCCCACCGTGTCTGACAGCAGCACCCGTCGCCGGCTGGGCAACTCGATGGCCCGCAGCTTCGGGTCCAGCGTCGCGAACATCTTCGGCGACTGCAAAACCTGGGCGCCGGTCAGTTGGTTGAAGAGCGTGCTCTTGCCGGCGTTGGTGTAGCCCACCAGCGCCACTGTAGGCATCGGAACCGACTCGCGCCGCCCTCGCTGCTGCCGGCGCGCGCGGCGCACCGCCTCCAGATCGAGCTTCAACTTGTCGATGCGGCGATTGATCTGCCGGCGGTCGGTCTCCAGCTTGGTTTCGCCCGGTCCCCGCGTGCCGATGCCGCCGCCCAGCTGCGACATCGCCTTGCCCTTGCCGGTCAGCCGCGGCAGCAGGTACTCCAGTTGTGCCAGCTCCACCTGCAACTGTCCCTCGCGGGTATGCGCGTGCCTGGCAAAAATGTCCAGAATCAATTGAGTTCGGTCCAGAACGCGGCACGGCAGCGCGGCTTCCAGGTTGCGCAACTGGGTCGGCGTCAGATCGTGGTCGAAGAGCGCCAGCTGGGCATTAACCGAGGCGGCAACCCCCGCAATCTCCTCCACCTTGCCGGAGCCGATCAGCGTGGCCGGATCGAGCCGCGCGCGGCGCTGCATGATCTCCGCCGCCACCACGCCGCCCGCGCTTGCCACCAGCTCGCGAAACTCCGCCAGCGACTCTTCCGCGTCCAGTTCCGTCAGTGAACGTGCCGCTGCCGCTCGGGCCGGTGAAACGCCCGCATCAGAATGTGCGGCCTCTTCCACTTGGGAATCTGCATGAACCGGCTTCGCGCGCGCCATCGCGCGCCGCGCGTCCGTCTGGGTTGCGTGGTTGCCGCCAGAGCGGGGCCCGAAGTCCACTCCCACCAATACCGCCCGCTCCGTGCCTCCACTCTCACGTCCCGAACCGGGCGCGGGGAGGGAACTCCGAATGCCTGTCTTGCTTGCCGCGACGGCCAAAGGAGACCGCTTCCCGCCTGCTATCGCAGCTCCCCAACAACTGGCGCTGCGGAGAGGGCCGGAGCAATATCGGCGGCCACGCCTGCCAATCGGTGGTCGCTGTGCAGCGAGCCCCGGTTGCTTACCACCGTCGATATGGCGTGCTTGAAGATCAACTGCTCCTGGCTATTGTTCTCCAGTAGCACGGAATACTTGTCAAAAGACCTTATCTTTCCGGTGAGCTTGACGCCGCTGACCAGATAAATCGTGATGGGGGTCTTGTCCTTGCGGACCGTGTTCAGGTACGTGTCCTGAATGTTTTGTGCCGGCTTGGTTTCCATATGCCGATCTCCTGCTTTCCTAGGGGGTGGATGCTATTGAACAGCATGTACGTGTACAAATCTGCGGATAAGTCACGCCTGAAGCTAAAGAGCCGCCGATTTCCACAATAGCTTTACAGTATAGAGTTTTTACAACCTTTTCAACTATCTCTCCCCGCATTTTTCTTTCTCCTGCCCGTTATCAGCTGTTTTTGCTCGCCACCGGCTGTGTTCCTCATCACACGCTTTGAATCCTGCGAAGCTGCGACCCGTGCCCATCCTTTCGCTTTTTTCCGGCGCAATCGGGGTCCCCAACGACTCGGGGTCCCCAGCGAGCGATTTTTGCTCGTTGGGGTGAAGGGACAGGTCTTCGTCGTTGGGGTAACTCAAGGGTTGAAACACATACAGCTCCGCGCAACTGCTAGCATAGAATAGTGACCGCCGAGCAGAAACCGTTTCAATCCGTCGCCCAGCCGGTACCCATGCTGGACCTCAAACGCCAGTACCAGCCCCTCCATCAGGAACTTCTGAGCGCGCTCGGCTCTGTCCTGGCCTCTCAGCAATTCATTCTGGGTGAGCCGGTGGCTGCCTTTGAGCGTGCCGCCGCCGCGCAACTCGGCGTGGCCCACGCCATCGGCTGCTCCTCGGGCACCGATGCCCTCTGGCTGGCCCTGGCCGCCGCCGGCATCGGCCCCGGCCACGCCGTCGTCACCACCCCATTCAGCTTCTTCGCCTCTACGAGCGCCATCCTCCGCGCCGGTGCTCAGCCGCTTCTCGCCGACATCGATCCCGCCACCTTCAACCTCAGCCCTGTCGCCGTCGAAGCTGTCCTCAACAGCCCGCAAGGCGCAGCCGTCCGCGCCATCCTCCCCGTCCATCTCTACGGCCAATGCGCTGACTGGACCTCCTTCGCCCGCATCGCCAAAGACCATAACCTCAAGCTCATCGAAGACGCCGCCCAGGCCTGGGGCGCTGAGTGGTATGGAATACAACAGGCTGTGGAGAAACCTGTTTCGGAGGGAGACGGGGGATTGCCGGGGTCCCCGGCGAGCGATTTTTGCTCGTTGGGGTGGAATTTTAACCCCCGTGAAAAGTCCATGGAATCAATGGGGGCTTTAGCCCCGGAGGAAGGCGTTTCGGGAAACCCGGTGAGTGCTGTGCCTCGATCCCAGGCCCGTAAAGCCGGCGCCCTCGGCGATGCCGCCGCCTTCAGCTTCTATCCCACCAAAAACCTCAGCGCGGCGGGAGACGCCGGCATGGTCACCACCAATTCAGACGAACTCGCCGAGCGCGCCCGCATGTTGCGCCAGCACGGCATGCGCCGCCGCTACCACCACGACGAAACCGGCTGGAACGCCCGCATGGACGGCTTCCAGGGCGCCATCCTCTCCGTCAAGCTGCGCTACATCGACACCTGGAATCAGCTTCGCCGCACCGTGGCCCGCCGTTATCACGCCCTCTTTCACGCCGCGGGACTGGTCGAAGCCGGCCCCTATCCCAGCCACGGCCCCAGCGGCGGAATTGTCCTGCCACAGGAGGTCCGCGGCACCCGTCACGTCTGGCATCAATACGTGATCCGCACCACCCGCCGCGACGGGCTGCGCCAGTTCCTCACCGAGCGCAAGATCGGCTCGGAGATTTACTACCCCGTCCCGTTGCATCTGCAGGAGGCTCTCAAGCCGCTCGGCTACAGCGAGGGCAGCTTCCCCGAGGCCGAGCGAGCGGCGCGCGAAGTCCTGGCTCTGCCCATCTTCCCCGAGCTGCGCGAGGACGAACAGCAAACGGTCGTCTCCGCCATCGCCGAGTTTTTGAGCTGAGTGGATAGGAAACCTCTGCTCAACTCTGGCTTTGTATCAGGGCATGGCTTCAGCCATGCCGCATAGATCAAAACGGAGGAATCGGGCTTCAGCCCCTGCGCGGAGGGAACAGAGGCCGTGAGGAGCGTTAGGCTTTGTATCAGGGCATGGCTTCAGCCATGCCGCACAGATCAAAAAGGAGGAATCGGGCTTCAGCCCCTGCCATGGCGCGCCCCGCCCGTAACGCTAGTCCCGAGAACACGCTTAGTTCCTCGCGCGTTTTCTTCGTCACCACCAAAACCAACATGGGACAGCGCCTATTCCAGTCCGAGCGGAATGTAATGCTGCTCATCGACGTGTTACGGTCCTGCGTGGCAGAGCGGAAGTTCTTCTTGCACGATTTTGTCATCATGCCGGATCACTTGCACCTGCTCATGACAGTTCACGGGGATATGACTATTGAAAAAGCCATGCAATTCATTAAGGGGAGATTCTCCTTCCGATTGAAGCGGGAATTCCAGTATCTAGGAGAGGTCTGGCAAAGTGGCTTTTCCGAGATGCGGGCAGACGACGAGGAAAGCTTTTTGCGATATCGGGAATACATTGCACAGAATCCTGTGAAAGAAGGATTAGCCGATTCTTCCGGGCAATACCCATATTGCTACAGTTATTTGGCACAGAAGAAGGCGAGCAGGGGCTGAAGCCCGGAATCATTTTGTAGCGATTTGCGGCACGGCTGAGGCCATGCCCTGATACAAATCCCGAGCGTTGGTGTAGTCGCCGCGCTGCTCGCTTTCCTATCACAAAGGTAAGTATTCGCTCTCAGGCTTGCTCCCGGCCCGTCCTGTCCACTGACCACTGATAACTGATCACTGTCCACTGTCCTCACCTCACCCTCATCCCTTCCTTTCGCATCACCTTCTTCAGCGACTGCCGTATCGCATGTTTCCAGAACTTTACCTCTTGCCCAGGCTTCGGCATCCTCTGGCGTGCGAATGGTGTACTCCTCTCCCATCGTTTCCAATACTCCAGCCACTGCGCCGCCAGCCGTTCCTGTTCATGCGCCTTCCAGCGCACTCTCGCCGCCTCCAGCCGCTTTTCCTTGGACTTTTGAAGTTGCCGCGCATACCCTTCCGCACGCCTCTGCTCCCGCCCCGCCTCGATTCCCGCCGCCATCGCCGCCAGCGTCCCCTCCTTCGGAACCAGCCCGTACACCAGCTCGCACCCCAGCGCATCGGCCGTTCGCCGCAGTGTCTGCATCTCCATCACCCCTTGCACTTCCGTGCGCTCAACCCGGAAGATCTCGCGCTTATCCACACCACTCCGTCTTGCCGCCTCTACCGCCGTAATCCCTACCACATGCCGCACCGTCCGCAGCCATCCATGGATGTTCTTTGCCATCTCCCGCGCCACATGGAAAGCCATCGCCGCCTCATTCAGCTCCCGCAACTGCTCTTCCCAACCCTGTTTCCGCATCTAACATCCTTCCTTTCATGTACATACATGGATTCTCGCGCAGCCGGAGTGTTCCGCGGTCCCTGGCGAGCGATTTTGGATCGCTGGGGTGACTGATCCCTGATCCCTGACCTCTATTTCCTATTCCGAATAGCCCAAATTTTCGCAAAAAATGGTGTAATTCTACGCAAACCCTTTTTTGTGCGCCTGACACACAGAAACTGTAGCCTGATATGAAGCTCGGAGATCTGGCCGGAGAGTGGAATGTGAGGAATCACGATGCCGAGTTGCCGGAGCCAGCGCCCTGATTGAATTGACCATTTTTTGCCTTGCGGAACGGCTGAAAATCAGCTAATTTGAAGTAAGTCAGTGCAGAATAAGGATCTTACATTTCAATTAGCAGGGTGACGCTTGCCGAACAATCACGTTTGTGAATCTGTATTCGCCCCGTGGCGGAGCGCGCGTTGCTTCGCCGTATCCTTACGCCTCGCCTGCCTTTCCATTCTGGCCACATTCTGCCTTTTTGCGCAGCAACGCGCCCACTCCCAGGAGATGGAGACGGCGATGGTCACGAACATCCCGGCGGAAACCGAGACGGCGATGACGACCGAGACGGCAATGGTCATGAAGACCCCCGCGGAGACCGAGACCCCCGCGGAGACCGAGACTGAATTGACGGCGAGCGCGCCTGCCCGCAAGCCGGTGGAGAGCGAAATCACCGTAGAGGGATTGGCTTCCTACGGTAATTACAGAATCTTCGCCAGCGGGAGAGACTGCCATCTCTACACGGGGGGAGTAGAGTACGACCGTCATAGCTGGGGCTACCTGCTGAAGGCGCGGGTGGACTACGTGGGGGAGTTTCTGCCACTGGTTCTTCTGGATGCGCCGCTCACACAAACGAACTGGGGCGTTCCGTCTAGCCCCTACCGTCACATCGTGCCCGGGGTAGGAATTTCTCCGATAGGATTTCGCTTGATGTGGCGGGATCACAAGGCGATTAAGCCCTACCTGACCGCCAAGGGCGGGGTGCTCGTCTTCTCGCAAAAGGCGATGTCGCAGAATGCGACATACGTGAACTTCAGCTTGCAGTCTGCCATGGGCGTGCAAGCCAGACTGACGCCACGATTCGATCTGCGCCTGGGTTTATTCAGCGATTTTCATTTTTCAAACGACTTCATCGTAACCGTCAACCCCGGCCTCGATGTGATGAACGCGAATTTGGGGTTAACCTACCATTTTGGACAAAAAGGTAAATAGAGGTCCACAGCAATCGCAGTCCTCCTTTAAGAAGGAGCAAAACCAACACCGGAGGCCCTGAATGCCGGCTCGTCTCTTCACGCTCATCGCGCTGCTGTGCCTATCGCCCGCCCTCCACGCGCAATCGCAGGCTCCCGCGCAATCGCAGGCCCCCGCGCGCTACCAGATCTACGGCGGCTATGCTTTCCTCTCCAACTCATTGAACGGAGTATCCGGCTCTCGACAGCCACTGAACGGATACGATGCCTCCGTGGCCTTTCCGTCGTGGCACGGCTTGCGTTTTAAAATCGACTTCTCTGCCTACAGAGGGACTAACCTGGGCGTGCCTCAAAACCCTTATTACATTCTGGGCGGCGGGCAATACACATGGCGGATCGGCAAAGAATCCGTTTTTGTAGAGGCATTGGGGGGAACCGGCGGCGCCAACCAAAGCTGGGGAACAAACACTGCCAATGCAATCGGTCAAACCGCCTCGGTTGCGACCCTGGTCGGCGGCGGCCTGGACACTCCGCTCACGCGGCGCATCGCTTTCCGCGTGGACGGCGGCTATCAGTATTCCTATTTCGGCCTGATGACCCCAGTGCATGAAGTCCCGTTCCGCATCCCGGGCCTGCCCACAAATTTCGGCCGTATCTCCAGCGGACTGGTGTGGAAGTTCTAGATCTCAGCTTTCTGGATCTCACTCCAGAAAGGCTTTGACGAGGATAACTTCCCTATGTAGCATAATTGTTGCCAGGATGTACTTGTGTAAATCCTGGATTTCATAATGGAGGGATCGTAATGAAGAAGATTGTGTTTGGAACTCTGACTCTCTGCATGGTACTAGCCTTGGCCAACATGGCATCGGCACAAACAGCACGCTTCGAGGGGCACTGGAAGAACGTAAACCCGCAAACTCGCGGCGTGATCGAACTCGACATCCGGGTCCACGGCCTCAATGTGGACGTGAAGGCATGGGGCGCATGTTCGCCGACGCCCTGCGAGATCGGCAACATTGATGCTCACCTTTTTGCGCCCAGCGTGGATGCCAACCTGGAGAACAGCGCGCGAGCCCTGATCGTGCGTTATCATGACAGCTTCTCGGAACGAACCCTGGTGATTGAGCCGCGCGGGCCAGACGAGCTTATCGTCCAGATGTTCACGCACTTCACCGACAATAGCAAACGAACAAACTACGTCGAATCCGGCACGTTCAGTAGAGGAAGATAACGTCTTCAGGAGTATCAGCAGCCGCCTGTCAGTTTCCAGCTGGAGGCAATCTCATACATAGGTATTGAAAAGGGCAGGCGGCACACCTTAATCGCGGGACAGTTGCAAGCGGAATAAGCGACTAGAGCTCACCCTGCGGAGATTCTTTGTGCGCAGGATGAGGTATACGCAGCGGTCGGTGATGATTCACTAGAACAAGGCAAGGCTGACAAAAGCCCCCGGCGGATTGACCGGGGGCTTTTTCCTCGCTGGCTGTCTCGTCGGCGCTGACGGGGCGATAGAAGAGCTGGTCGATTTCGAGGTAAACCTCGAGGAAGGCGGGGCGGGCGGTGATTTGTCCGCCGATCATGGCCGCCGCGGGAACCTCCCGCCGCTGGCGCCTACAGGGTAGCGCTGGTCACACGGAACTGCGGGCGCAATACTGTGTCCCTGATTGACTTTTCAGGCTTTGTGTTGGCGCCAGGGATTTCAGGGAATTGCGAGTCTACCTTGCCGATCTTCTAAAGTATTATCTGGTAAGTCAAAATATTATCCCTTGTCCCTCATGACAGCCGCGAGTATTATAGTTTGAAATAACTCATGGAGGACAACGATGATGATTCCACGGATAATCAGATCCACGTTGATGGCATGCGCGGCAGTGTTATGCGCCTTGGGCCTGCCAATAGCTGCAAACGCTGATACCTTGTCGGCATCGGCGTCCGCACTCGACGGTCAGCCACTCATTTTTAATTTCACTTTTTCGGACCCCACCAACTCGGGAGGCATGGATAGTTGGTCGGTGTACGCAACTTGGGCAGGGACGACCCTCAATGGGAATGACTCCAGTGATTACGCAGTCATACCAGGTGTCACTGAAGCAAGGGTAATCGGGGTTCCCGCGGGAACGGCCAACGCCACTTACACGATGACGATCAGTGACACTGGATGGAACGATCTGGACGGAGATTCCTGGACCTTCAACTACTCCGGGACTTACATATTGTGGGACGATCTCAAAGACAAGTCCGTTGGCAGCGGTGCCCTCCAGGTGCAAGGAACGCTGGCCGACACGCCGGAGCCCTCGACCATTGAATTGTGGATGATAGCAGCCTCTGTTCTTTTCGCCGCCAGGTTCCGGCGGCAGACGCAGCCCTAATAAGCTCCGTGACAATCTACGCATGAAAATCGAACGCCCCCAGTAACCGGGGGCGTTCTTGCGCAGAGACATAGCCTGCCGCGCTCAGTTGCTGAATAGCAGGACGCCGGCGGCTTTTTCTTCGCTGGCGGACTCGTCGGCGCTGACCGGGCGATAGAAGAGCTGGTCGATTTCCAGGTAGACCTCAAGGAAGGCGGGGCGGGCGGTGATTTGTCCGCCGATCATGGCTTCGCTCAAAGGGTCCTCGATGTAGCGTTGCAGGGCGCGGCGCAAGGGGCGGGCGCCGTAGCTGCGATCAACGAGAGTTTTATCGAGAATCCACTTCTTGGCTTCCTCGGTGACCGAAATGGTGATGGACTTCTGGGCCAGATTGGCGTTGAGCTGCTGCACCATCAGCTCGACAATCTGAATGAGATCGGCGTCGTTGAGCGCCTGGAAGATGATGACCTCGTCGAGACGGTTGAGGAACTCGGGGTTGAAGGTCTTTTTGACCTCGGCCTTAACCAGTTCCTCGACCTTGTCGCTGACCATGTCGTCGCGGTCGCTGGCGAAGCCCAGACCCTGCTTCTTTTGCAGGTGGCGGGCACCGATGTTGGAGGTCATGATGATGATGACGTTCTTGAAATCGACAGTGTTGCCCAGGCCGTCGGTCAACTGGCCGTCCTCGAAGACTTGAAGCAAAATGTTGAAGACATCGGGGTGGGCCTTCTCGATTTCGTCGAGCAGAACGACGGAGTAGGGCGACCGCTTGACGCGCTCGGTGAGCTGGCCGCCCTCCTCGTAGCCCACGTAGCCCGGAGGCGAGCCGATGAGCTTGGAGACGGAGTGCTTCTCCATGAACTCCGACATGTCGAAGCGGATGAGGGCCTTGTCGGAGCCGAAGAGGAAGTGGGCCAGGGTGCGCGCCATTTCGGTTTTGCCAACGCCGGTTGGCCCGAGGAAGAGGAAACTGCCGATGGGGCGGTTGGGCGACTTAAGTCCGGCGCGGGAGCGGCGAATGGCGCGGGCCAGGGCGTTGATGGCCTTCTCCTGAGAGATGACGCGCTTATGCAGTTCTTCCTCGACGCGCAACAGCTTCTGGGTCTCTTCTTCCTTGATGCTGTTGATGGGCACGCCCGTCCAGCGACTCACAACATCTTCGATGTCCTCGCGGGCAACGATGCCGCTGGCGGAGTCGTCGAGGTGGTACTTGTCGCGCAGGGTGCGCAGGGTTTCGCGTTCCTTGCGTTCTTCATCGGAGTAGAAGCGCGCCTTTTCAAATTCATGATTGGCGATGGCCGAATCCATGCGGTGCACGATGAACTTGATGCGCTTCTGGACTTCGGTGATCTCCTCGGGCAGCGAAGTCTGGCGGAGCTTGACGCGCGCGCCGGCCTCATCGATGAGGTCGATGGCCTTGTCGGGCAAAAAGCGATCAGGGATGTAGCGGCTGGCGTGGGAGACGGCGAATTCGACGGCGGCATCGGTGTAGCTGACGGCGTGGAATTTTTCGTAGCGGTCCTTGATGCCATGGATGATTTTGATGGCCTCGGCTTCGTTGGGCGGAGGCACCTTGACGGCCTGGAAGCGGCGCTCGAGGGAGCGGTCCTTCTCGATGGATTTGCGGAACTCGGCGGGCGTGGTGGCGCCGATGCACTGAATTTCTCCGCGGCTGAGCGCCGGCTTGAGAATGTTGGCCGCGTCCAGCGAGCCCTCGGCGGAGCCCGCGCCGACCAGGGTGTGCAGCTCGTCAATGAAGATGATGGAATTCTGGTTATCCATCAGCTCTTTCATGATGGTCTTGAGGCGCTCCTCGAACTGGCCGCGGTACTTGGTGCCGGCCACGATGAGGGAGAGATCAAGGCCCAGAATGCGCTTCTCGGAGAGGAAGCTGGGCACCTCGCCATCGGCGATGCGCTGGGCAAGGCCTTCGACAATGGCCGTCTTGCCGACTCCAGGCTCGCCGATGAGCACGGGATTATTCTTGGTGCGGCGGCAGAGGATTTGAACGACGCGCTCCAACTCGCCCTCGCGGCCCACGAGGGGATCAAGCTGGCCTTCCATGGCGGCCTGAGTGAGGTCGCGGCTGAACTCGCTCAGCAGGCTGGTATCGCGCTGGCGCTGTTGCGGCTGGGCTTTTTCCTGGGTGACGCGGCCCAGCTCTTCGCGAATCTGCGCCAGCTTCAGGCCGCGCTCCATCAAAATCTCTGAAGCAAAGCACTTTTCTTCGCGCAACAATCCAAGGAGCAAATGTTCGGTGCCGATGTGCTTGTGTCCCAGGCGCTCGGCTTCTTCGGCGGCATAGGCCAGCACCCGCTTGCACTCGTTGGAGAGCGGCAGGTCCACGCTGGTGGAGACCTTTTCGCGGACGGTGGTGTGCGCCTCAATCTGCTTGCGAATCGAATCCACCGAGGCGTGCGAGCGCAGGAAGCGATTGGTCAACGCCTTGTCTTCGCGCAGCAGACCGAGCAGCAGGTGCTCAGTCTCGATATAAGGCGAGCCGAACTGGCTGGCTTCATACCGCGCAAAAAAGATCACGCGCCGTGCCTTCTCCGTATAGCGTTCGAACATCAGGGCCTCCCTTGTTCCAACTTGTTCCAACTTGCTCAAACTTGCGTAAACTTGCCGCTTGATGGATTAGACTCAGTTTCCGCCCGGAACGGCGCATTTTTTCGCTTAAACTATTCCGGCGCGGGCTTCTGCTTGAGGAGTATACGCCATCGGCGCGGTCGACTGTCCAGGGGCAAGTTTTCCCGCTTCCAGTCGCAAAATGCGCGTAGAGCGCGCGGCCAAGTCCATGTTGTGCGTCACCACGACCGAGGTGAGGCCGTGGCTCTTGTGCAGCCGCTCGATCAAGTCAAAGACGCGGCCGGCGGTGATCTCGTCCAGGTCGCCTGTAGGCTCGTCGGCCAGCAGCACGCGGGGGTTGTTGACCAGGGCGCGGGCCAGCGCCACGCGCTGCTGCTCGCCGCCGGAGAGCTCGCCAGGGCGATGGCTGCCTCGATCCTCGAGGTCCACCTCGCGGAGCCAGTTGGTTGCCACGGCCATGGCATCCCGTCTGCCGACTCCGCGGGCCAGCAGCGGCATGGCGACGTTTTCCAGGGCCGTGAACTCCGGCAGCAGGTAATGAAACTGCCAGACGTAGCCGATCTCGCGATTGCGAAAAGCCGCGGCCTCCTGCGGCGAGAGCTGGGCCACGTTGACCGCGGCGCAGGTGACGGTTCCCGCTGTGGGAGCGTCCAGAGCGCCCAGAATGTGCAAAAGCGTGCTCTTTCCGGCGCCGGACTGGCCCACGATGGCTACCATCTCGCCGGTTATGACATCGAGGCTGAGGCCCTGGAAGAGGGTGAGCGAACCGCGCGACGTGGTGTAGGTTTTTTCCAGGTTGCGGACCTGGATGATAGGGGGGCGCGACTCCGGCTTCCGCGCAGTGCGGGTGGTCTGGCTGTCAATCGTTGGAGAGGCTTGCGTCATCCGGCTGAGTCTATTTTACCGCGATGGGCGGTTCGTGCCGCGCGGGCGAGGTTCCGTTGGTAATGGCGGGAGCGAGAGCTGACTCAATTCCAGGAACGGGCGGAGGCGAGGCTGCGTCGTTGCATGATAAGTATCGACAGGCCGATCAATCCCCAGCCGAGCAGCACCAGCGAAGAAGGCTCTGGAACAGCCGATTGCTGCTCCTGCCCGGAGAACTCGATAGCGCCGCTATAGGGGGACCAGCCAGTCTGCTGGCTCAAAGTGCCGCCGTCCACGGTGACGTATGCGGTATCGGGAAGAGGCTCGCTTCCCACGGTGGGCGGCGTTGTGGAGAGCGCGAAATTCAAACTATTGTACGGCCCGGGAACGCCGGCGGGGTCATAGCCGGAGTGTTCGGTGTTGAACGAAAGGCCGTAGATGATTTCATCGGAGGTGAGGAGGTTGCCGAGATCGAAGGTCACGGTGGAAAGCGATCCGTTGTGACAGATGCCGTCAGAACCTAAATACGCACTTCCGCATGTGCTGGTGGCGGCAGGTCGCCAGGGGATGAAGGCATCGACGGAGACGCTTTCGAGGAGCGCTCCCACCGAGTTGTTGGCGCCGACAGTGTATAGATTCAGCGTGAGCGGGATGTAGAAGCCGGTGGAGGTGATGGTTGTGCCGTTGATCAGAGAGGCCCAATCGGACTGCGGAGCCCAGTCGCTTATGGCGACGGTGGCGCTCGAGAGCGTGTAGGCGGAATCACTTCCCGCAAATTGAATCAGGTTTCCTAACTCACTGATGGAATTCGCCTCGTACCCTTCAGAAGGGAGATTGACGGGCAGAGGGCCGGGAATGGTGTTGTAAACGACGATAGTGCCGGCGAAGGCCAATGGCGTAAGCGCCAGCAGCAATCCACATAAAATCGGAAGTCGCGCAAACATCTTCATAGTCCAACTCGACTACGCTAATTGGAGGTGATAACCAGCATACGCCTGTTATCGATGCGTAGCAATGACAGAATCAGCGCTTCCAAGGAAGATTCTATGCAGGGTTGGGCTATAGCACCTGAGAGATTTCTGGCACGCATATCTCAGTACTTCACCTTGTTCGGCGAGGCGATCCAGGCTGCGAAGCTGGCCCAGGCCTCTTCACAGAGCAGTTGCGTGGCGGGGAGCTTGCGTTTGGTGGAATTCTTGCGCAGCTCCTCATAGAGATAAGCATCGTCAAAGCCGGCGCGGGCGGCGTCGGCGGCGGTGGCCCCGTAATAAATGGCGTCGATGCGCGCCCAGTAGGCAGCGGCCAGGCACATGGGGCAAGGTTCGCAACTCGAGTAGAGTCGGCAGCCGGCCAGCGAAAAGCTTCCCAGAGCACTGCACGCCGCGCGGATGGCGTTCACTTCAGCATGCGCCGTGGGGTCGTTTGCGGCGGTTACGGTGTTCACGCCTTCGCCCACGATGCGGCCGTCGCGCACAATGACTGCGCCAAAGGGCCCGCCCGCGCCGCTGACCACATTCTCCGTGGCCAGCGCGATGGCGCGGCGCAAAAACTCGGGATTTGCCGGTGCGGGCATCGCTGACTTGCTCCTGGGTTCGTTGGAAGGCCAGTAAAAATATAGCACACAGATGGGACAGAGATCAGGGAACAGGGAACAGAGATTAGAGAACAGAGATCAGAGAACAGGATTCCACTCTTTTCGGCAATGACCTAGAATTTCGTTATGGCTGTTGCATCTTCATCACTGGAAGTTCTAAATGCCCGCATCGTTGCCTGCACGCGCTGTACGCGGCTGCGCGCGTACTGTGCCGAGGTGGCGCGGGTGCGCAAGCGCGCTTATTTGCTATGCGAGTACTGGGGCAAGCCCGTGCCCTCGTTCGGCGACCCGCGGGCGCGGGTGCTGGCGCTGGGACTGGCGCCGGGCGCGCACGGCTCCAATCGGACGGGAAGGATGTTTACCGGCGACGGGTCAGGATACTTTTTCTATCCCGTGCTGCATGAGGCCGGCTTCGCCTCGCAGGCACTGGCGGTGAGCCGCGACGACGGCATGAAGCTCACCGATTTGTGGATCAGCGCGCTGGTGCGCTGCGCTCCGCCGGCCAACAAGCCCGCGCCCGAGGAGCAGCGCAACTGCTCTGCTTTTCTCGACGAGGAGATTGGCCTGCTCAGGAATCTGCGCATGGTGGTCTGCCTGGGCAAGATCGCCTTCGACGGATTTCTGGCGCACGCGCGGCGGAGCGGGCAGATCGCATCGCGCACTGGCATGGTCTTTGCGCACGGCGCGGAGTTTACTTTGCCCAATGGGATGACGGTGATCGCCAGCTATCATCCCTCGCAGCAAAACACCAACACCGGCAAGTTGACCCGGGCGATGCTGCTGGAGATTTTTTTGCGGGCAAGGGAAGTGGCGGGAGTGAGTTGAGCTGCGCTGGGCGTAAACTGGGAGGCGTGATGGACAAGATCGCGAAAGACATTCTGAAGGAATTGTTTCCGGTGGAGAAGGAGGTTGCGCCGCCGGTGGTGAATGCGCATGCCGGAGGAAAGAAGCCCGCGTTGCATCCGGATCACTGGACTTCAGCTGTGTTATTGGAGCGGGCAGCGTACCTGCACAAGCTGGCCAGGCAAGGCGACGGCTCGGCCAGCGAGACGCTGAAGGAGTATCCGCGGCATTGCGCCATGCTCTCGTTTCGCAGCCGCGACGGCGAGGCCGAGGTGCATGAGAACTTCGCCGATGTTTTTTATGTGCTCGACGGGCGCGCCACGCTGGTGACCGGCGGCGCGGTGGCGGGCGCTCGATTGGTCAAGCCGGGCGAGACGCGCGGAACCTCGATTGAGGGTGGAGCGCGGCAGGAGCTGCGGGCAGGCGATGTGGCGCACGTGCCGGCGGGCTTGCCGCATCAGATGCTAGTGGCCGGCGAACAGACGATCACCTGCCTGGTGATGAAGGTGGAGGAGAATGCATAGGACGGTTGCCGCGATGCTCGTTACTGCGACTGTCTGCCTCGGCCACTAGTGCTGGTGGATGAAGGCATTTCCGCAGCTGACTGGATAGGTGCGGCAGCCAGGTGAAACCTATTTGGAGTACTGATGGGGGTTCAAAGGAAGAGGTATCCGCAAAATCGCTTAGAAATGTGGCAGGTCATGGTATTGCAATCTCTGCAAAGGTCCCCCCAGCCACGCCCGGGGCTTTGGCCTTGGAACGAATGCAAATAAGATCGCGAGCGGAGGCAAATGGGGGTATATTAGCTTGCAGCCGGGAAAGCAAAAATGGAAATTCCAACTGAGACTTCAGGGAAACTCAATATCAATCTCGTGAGGAGGACTTTGGTATGCGACTACTAACATCGGTCGGCTCGCTGATTCTCTCTCTCTCTGCTTGCGCCACCGTCTGTGAAGCTAACACGACATATCCACCGGCGACATCGGTGACGGGGTGGGGCTGGGACGACTCGAACACTTCAACCTTAAACCCCGCAACGGCGTCGTACTTGACCGCCATGCCTGACTGGTTCACCCTGGCACTGCCCAATTCGGCTACCCAGAACAATGTAGGCTGGGGCTACAACAATGCGGCCCAGTGGACGTTCACGTTTGCCAGTACCCCAGTCCCTGCTAGCGACTTAAATGTCTTCAATTACTCAGCCTGGGTGGTAAACAATGACGGATACAATCTCCCCAACGGCAGTGCCGCGGCGACCCGCAGCGTGACCGGCGATGTGGGCGGTGCGAACTTCACCCTCAATTACGTGCCCGGCCCCAACGATCCGGGCGGCACCTCCAGCACCATAAATTGGGTGAACGTTGACTTTCTTCAGATCGTCCAAGCCATAAGCAACTACGGCAACGACCAAACAGGGCAGGTGACCAGCACGGTGACCCGGTACTTCATAGACAACGGCGGTGACACTCTCACGCCCTTTTACAATCTCTCGGGAGGCGCGTGGGGTTACGTCTACCCACCCCTCCCCAACAACGGCCAACCCATATCAAAATTTATGGACGACACGCCTTATCGGACTGAAGACAACGGCGGTTACGGTAATGGCCAAAGTGACGCTGGGCCGGATCTCCTTTCCATCGTTTGGCAGGCAGACACGTTCCTCGCCTACAACATGGGCCCAGTCGACGGTACGCAAAACGATGTCCTGTTGTACGGCGGCCTGAATTGGGGTTTCACTTACAGCGATACGGACACGCCGGAGCCTTCGACATTTACCATGGCCGGAATCGGCCTCGCCCTCATGATTGCCGGCAGAAGCTGGTTCAGGCCCAGGGCTTCTGCGAAATAGGTCAAGTGCGGAGCAAAACTGGCCAGTGCGGCGGAGTAAAAGTAGGCCAGTAAATAGCTGCGTAGTATTAGTGGAATTGTGGAGTAGAAGGGTCTCTGAAGCGTAGCGAAAGAGACTCTTCTACGCCGCGACGCGTTTGGAAGTAGGGTTAGCGTTCTGTGGATGGGGTTCGTTTACGACGGCTCTGCGTTAGCCGGTAGCTATCGCCGTTCATCTCGAGGATGTTAAATCAGACCGGAAACAGTAAAAAGATAATAAAGAACTATTGCTATAGGTATCCCACCTTAGGCGCAATAACAAAGACGCGCCGAAGGTGGCGCACCCACTTTCTAGACACACATTCAGCGCGGAAATCCAGAACACAATTGAAGCTGCGGAATCAGCCCGCTTTTTCCAGCAGGCAGAGGGAGAGGTCGCGGCGCTCGACCATGTCGCTGGTGATTTCGATGTCGCGGACTCTCTTGCTGTTGGGCAGGTGGAACATGAGGTCGAGCATCAGCTCTTCGAGAATCATGCGCAGTCCGCGCGCGCCGATCTTGCGGGTCAAAGCCTCGCGGGCGATGGCGGCGATGGCTTCCACGGTGAAGTGCAGGCGGACGTTTTCGAACTCAAAGAGGCGCTGGTACTGCTTGAGGATGGCATTGCGCGGCTTGGTGAGAATCTCAATCAGCGCGGCCTCGTCCAGCTCGTCGAGCACGCCCACGACGGGAAGGCGACCGACGAACTCGGGAATCAGGCCGTACTTGATGAGGTCCTGCGGCTCGGTCTTGCGCAACAACTCAGTGTCGCGATGAGAACGTGTGGTGGCGGCATCGGCCTCGGCATCCATGGCCTTGAAACCCATCGCCTTCTGTCCCACGCGGCGGCCCACGACGCGCTCCAGGCCGACGAAGGCCCCGCCGCAGATGAACAGGATGTTGGTGGTATCGACGGCGGTGAATTCCTGATGAGGATGTTTGCGCCCGCCCTGCGGCGGCACGTTGGCCACGGTGCCTTCGAGAATCTTGAGCAGGGCCTGCTGCACGCCCTCGCCCGAGACGTCGCGGGTGATGGAGGGATTCTCGTCCTTGCGGCCGATTTTGTCGATCTCGTCGATGTAGATGATGCCCTGCTGGGCGCGGTTGACATCGCCTTCGGCGGCCTGCAAGAGCTTGAGGATGATGTTCTCCACATCCTCGCCCACGTAGCCGGCCTCGGTGAGGGTGGTGGCGTCCACGATGGCGAAGGGCACGTCGAGCATCTTGGCCAGGGTGTGGGCGAGCAGCGTTTTTCCGGAGCCGGTGGGGCCGATGAGCAGGATGTTGCTCTTGGTCAGCTCGACATCGCTGTTGCGCATTTTATTCATCTGGATGCGCTTGTAATGGTTGTAAACCGCCACGGCGAGCTTTTTCTTGGTCTGGTCCTGGCCGATGACATAGTCGTCGAGGAAGCTCTTCACCTCCTGCGGCTTGGCCAGGCGGCCGGCGACGTTGGCTGGAATGGGAGTATCCCCGCCGCCGCTGCGGTCGTCCTCGAGAATCGAATTGCAGACGGCCACGCACTCATCGCAGATGTAGGCGCGAGGGTAGTCGCTGGGCGACGAGATCAGCTTGGCCACGGCGTCCTGTGACTTGTGGCAAAACGAGCAGCGCAGTGTTTCTTCAGGTCCCGTGCGCATTTTCATCTCCCTGCTCCCTTTGGACGAGTATAGCGGAGTTGGTGATTTCGTGTTGTCAGCGGAGCCAGCTTGACAGCTCCACCGGCGGGTTATGTTCTCGGCCGGTCGATAATTTCATCGACGATGCCGTATTCCTTGGCCTGCTCGGCGTTCATGATGAAGTCCCGCTCGACGTCGCGCTCGATGCGGTCCAGGGGCTGGCCGGTGTGCTTGGCCATGAGGTTGTTGGTAATCTCGCGGATGCGAAGAATCTCGCGCGCATGAATGTCAATGTCAGTGGCCTGTCCGCTGAGTCCTCCCATGGTCGGCTGATGGATGAGAATGCGGGAGTTGGGCAGGGCAAAGCGCTTGCCTTTTGTGCCGGCCAGCAGCAGAAACGCGCCCATGCTGGAGGCCTGGCCGATGCAGATGGTCTCCACCTTGTTTTTGATGAACTGCATGGTGTCGTAGATGGCCAGGCCGGCAGAGATGGATCCGCCGGGGGAGTTGATGTAGAGATGCACGTCCTTTTCCGGGTCCTCGCCGGAGAGGAAGAGCAACTGCGCCACGACGAGATTGGCGATATCGTCGCTAATGGGCGTGCCCAGAAAGATGATGTTGTCGCGCAGCAGACGGGAGTAAATGTCGTAGGAGCGCTCGCCCCGGCTCGTCTGCTCAACCACAATGGGAACCAATGCCATAAAGTTTCTCTTCCCGTTCTTACGTTGTTTTTGTGCCCTCCGCGGGCAGCCTTTCGTACAGTACAGACGCGGTTTTCTCGCGCCTCAATTGCTCCGTGATTCTTTGCAGTCCGCCGTCGGATTTCAAACGCGAACGCAAGGTCTCAACCGTCTCCCCGGACTGCAGGGCAGCCAGTTGCAATTCGCGGTCCAGTTCCTCGTCGTTGATGCTGATGTTTTCCTCAGCGGCAATGCGGTCCAGCAGGATGTTGGTCTTCACCTCGGCCACGGCGCCTTCACGCTGGGCAGCGCGCAGACGGGCAAAGTCCAGCTTGCGCATCTGCTCGGTTTTCATGCCCTGGGCCGCCAGGGCGCGCAGGCCGCGCTCCAGGCGCGCGTCAATCTGCTCTTGCACCAACGACTCGGGAACCGCAAAGGGGAAGCGCTCGGCGAGCGCCGCGAGGAGCCGGTCCTTGGTCTGGCCTTCCACGCTGCGGCGCTTGCGGCTGGCCAGATGCTCGCGAACGCGGCTTTCCAGCTCCGCCAGATTCTCGTAATGGCCCAACTCTTTGGCGAAATCGTCGGTGAGCTCCGGCACGGTGCGCTTCTTGATGGCCTTTACCTCGACGTTGTAAGCCACGGTCTTGCCGGCCAGCTTGGATTCGGCATAATCGGCGGGGTAGATGATCTCGGCTTTCAGCTCCTGTCCGGGCTTGGCGCCGCGCAGAACAGAGGTGAAAGCCTCTACAGTGTCCTTACCGCCCACTTCGACCAGCGTATCTTCGCCGGTAACCGGGGTGGCCTCGGGCTCATCCGCAATCAGGCCCTTGTAGGTGATCTGCGCCCAGTCGCCGTCCTTCAGAGCCCTGTCTTCCTCCACCGGCTCGATGGTGGAGCGCGACTCGCGCAACTGCTCCATTTCGCGCTGGAACTCCTCTTCGGTGATCTCTACAGGAGGCTTATCCACAGTGACCTTCTGATAGCCCTCGATGGAGAACTCCGGGACAAACTCGAAGATTGCTTTCACATGCAGCGGCTTGCCGTCCTCGATGGTCAACTCTGTTACTCGCGGCTCGCCGACGGGCTTGATGCCCAGATCCTGAACCGCTTTGTTGAAGCGCTCGGGCAGCAGGCCGTCGATCACGTCTTTGCGGATTCCGTCGGCAAAGCGGCGCCGGACAACCGATTCAGGGACCTTGCCGGCGCGGAAACCGGGAAATTTGGCGTATTTTTTATAGTTGCCGGTAACCGTTTGAAAAGCCCTGGAGACCTCATCGGCGGGAATGTCCAGCACCAGTTCGCGGGTGCACTCGGGGTTCAAAACGGGACCATGCTGGTGGTCGTGACCTTCGTGATCATGACCTTCGTGATCATGGGCGTGTTCGGGGCCGTCGTTCGGCGCCTGGGCCTCGTCAGGTTGTGGATTTTTATCGACTGTGCCGGTAGAACTCAACGTTTTGCCTTCCATGCGCTGTGCGCGCCGAACAAAATGCCAGACAAACTGCCTGTTTTGGGCCAGATAACAGCGCTTAAGACCGCAAACTGCCGATTCTCTGGCAAGCTTGCATCCATGGATTGCCGCAGCGGGCACACCTGCCCCGCGCGGATAGGGGGAATCCCTTCACTCATGGTATGAGGGTTTGCTGGCAGGGTCAAACCGGCTGGACCGGTTTTGGCGCCGGGGGCACCGGGAAAGGCACTACTACGCCGGGAAAGGGACTACTCCACCCCACGGACGAAGACCTGTCCCTTCACCCCAACGAGCAACAATCGCTCGTTGGGGACCCCGAATCCGTGGGGACCCCGGTTACAGCTCGGCGAGCTGGGGTTTGCGAACGTAAGGCAAAAATCGGGGGTGGGCCGCGCCGCATTGGGCGAAGTAGGCGCGGGCCTCGGCCAGGCTGAGGGTTCCGTTCACCGTCAGCCGGACTTGGGAGGCGTCGCTGTCCTCCTGGCCGTCATCCTCCCACCAGCAGACGGGGCACAGGGCCAGCGCTTCGGGCGCCTCCAGCGTCTTGTATCCGCAGCATGGACAACGATAACCGGCCATTACAGATTTCCTCAAGAAGATTGGACGGAAAATCCGGCGTGCGGGGTTACATAGAGCAGCTTTTAGCTACTAGCCTCTAGCTTCCAGCTATTGCCGGCCTATCCGTATGGGCAGCGCCAGCGGAATAAGAGATGTGGGCCGGGTCACACATTGCGTCCGGGGCAACGGGTGTACACTGCCGTTCGTTCCATAAAACAAAAGCCATGCCAGTTGAAGAAGACCTTTGTACCATGAGCTACTCGAAGGGCCCCAGCCGGCCTCTGCTGGAGTTGACCATCGGCGGCCTGCTGGAGCGCACTACCAGCCGCTTTCCCGATCGCCTGGCCGTGGCTTCGTGCCACCAGCAAAAGCGGCTTACCTGGGCTGAGCTGAGCGCCCAGGCTGACCGCGTGGCGTGCGGACTCTGGTCGCTGGGCATTCGCAGGGGAGACCGCGTGGGGCTGTGGTCCACCAACTGCATCGAGTGGATCATGATGCACATGGGCTGCGCGCGGGCCGGGGCGGCGCTGGTGAACGTGAACCCCGCCTACCGCTCTCATGAGCTGCAATTCACGCTCGAACGCTCGCGCATGAAGGCCCTGTTCCTGTGGCACAAGGACAAGCGCGCGGATTACGAGGAGATTCTGGGCCGCGCGCGCCACGGGCTCCATATTGAACTGGCTCACACCATCTACTTCGATTCGCCGGAGTGGCCGGCACTGCTGGACACCGAGGGCCGCTTGCCCGACCGCGTGGCCGTGGACGATGTGGCCAACATCCAGTACACCAGCGGGACGACGGGACTGCCGAAGGGCGTGATGCTGACGCATCACAACGTGGTCAACAATGGGCAGTTTCTGGCGCAGGGATTTCACTACACGGAGCAGGACAGCATCGTTGTGCCGGTGCCGCTGTTCCACTGCTTTGGCTGCGTGATCGGGACGATGTCGGCGGTCAACTCCGGCGCAGCCATCATCCTGCCTCAATGGACCTTTGACCCGCGCGCCACGTTGCAGGCGGTTCATGACGAACGGGCGACTTCGGTGTATGGCGTGCCGGCGATGTATGTGGCCGAGCTGGCGCTGCCGGATTTCGCGAGCTTCGACCTGAGGAGCCTGCGCACCGGCATGATGAGCGGCGCGCCCTGCCCGGTGGAGCTGATGAAGCGCGTGCTGAACGAGATGCACTGCCGTGAGCTGGTGATTGCCTATGGACAGACCGAGACATCGCCGGTCACCACCATGAGCGACGCCGACGACCCCATCGAGATTCGCGTCAAGACGGTGGGCCGCGCCATGCCGCAGACCGAGATTCGCATCACTTCGACGGCGACTGGAGAGACCGTGCCCATCGGCGAGCAGGGCGAGCTTTGCATTCGCGGCTACGCGCTGATGAAGGGCTATGACGGCGACCCGGAGGAAACCGCCAAGGTGATTCGGGAGGACGGCTGGCTGCGCACCGGCGACCTGGGCATCATGCACCCGGACGGCTGCATTCACCTGACCGGCCGCTCGAAAGATGTGATTATTCGCGGCGGAGAAAACATCTATCCGCGCGAGGTGGAGGAGTTTCTCTACATGCATCCCAAGATCGGCGAAGTGCAGGTGGTGGGCATTCCCAACGCGCGGCTGGGCGAGATTGTGGTGGCATGGGTGCGGCTCAAGCCGGGAGTCGAAGCCACCGAAGAAGAGATCAAGGAATTCTGCAAAGGCCAGATCGCCTACTACAAAATTCCCGAACACGTCCGCTTCGTCACTGAGTTCCCTGCGACGCTGAGCGGCAAAATACAAAAATACAAAATCCGCGAGTTCGAGATTGAGGCGCGGGGATTGCAGTCGGTTGCGGACGCAGCGACGGCGTAAGGGGGAGAAGAGTGGAATGTATGGCTTCCCACCCTTTTCGCAAAGCTCACGAATCTCAACAAACAGCTTCCACCAGAAACTCAAGCCGCGTGGACGCGTTTGACGGCAAGGCGCAGGCCCATGGCTTTGAGAATTGCGGAGAGGCTGCGCAGTTCCGGATTGCCCTCTTCAGATAATGTGCGGTAGAGCTGCGTGGGGTTGAGGTTGGCCTTTTCCGCCACACTTTGAACGCCGCCAAAGGCCTTGGCCATCTGGCGCAGAGCGATGAGCAATTCGCCCTGTTCGCCATCTGCAAGAATCTCGTTCAGCAACTCCAGCGCGTAGGCGGGCTTTCTCTTGAACTCCTCCGCCATGGCTTCGTCGTGGTTTCTGTCTCTCATTCCGCCACCCTCCCTTGCCAGTCCAGCCAGTACGCGCTGGCACGGTCGATATCCGCATCCTGCGTTCGCTTGCCGCCTCCCGAGAGCAGCAAGACCACCTACGTTCCGGCGATGGCGTAGTAAACGCGATAACCCTGCCCAACGTCGATGCGCAACTCCCACACCCCGCCACGGCAAGGCTTGTGATCGCCAAAGTTGCCCAATTCCATCCTGTTGACTCTGCGGTCTACGGCAATCTTCGCTTTTGTGTCGCGGAGTTCTTGACGCCATTCCATGAAGAGGTCTTTCCCGCTTCGCGTCAGGTAGTGGCGAATCTCGTACATGATTGAATTATCGTTTATAAACGAATCGATGTCAAGCATCCTCCCGGCGAGTGGTGCACATCTGACCAACCATCAATCCGGGTAGCGCATCTCGATTTTGAGATGGGTCAGACGAAGAACCTCAATCGGCCAGTGTGTGAAGCAGAGACGCGAGCTACTTAACCCGTTTGGCGGTAAGTTCTTCGGTGGCGAATTCGCCCACCTGGCGGGTGAATTTGATCTCGTCGCCGTTGATCTTGCCGGTGTAGGTGATCTTAATGTCCATGCCGTTGAAGTTGAACATCTCAACGAAGGTGATGGTGTCGCCGTTGATCTTGCCCTCGGTGATGGCGGTTTCGCCATGCTCGTTGATGGCCTTGCCGGTGACGGTCGTGCCATCGACGTGGAATTCGTAAGTGTACTTCTGCACGCCGATCTGAGTGTCGAACTCGGCGGTCCACTTGCCGTTGAAGTCCGCGGCCAGAAGGGCGGCGGAACCGAATGCGAGGAAGAGAAGAGCGAACAGTGCCTTGCGAACCATTGATTGCCTCCGGCTAAAAGATTTTGGCGGTGAATCGGAATCCGCCTGTAATGAGGGACGCGGAGCATGGCCGGGAAGTCTCAATCGACAGCGGAATGAGAACGGTCTGGCCGACGGCGGAGCGGAGAGCGGTCTGGCTATCTGTCCCTCGCTACACGAGGGGGCGCGTCCACCGGCTTGTCGTAGCGTCCGCGGAAGGCGTTCCAGCGGACGATGGTGATCTCCTGAAGCATCTTGATGCCGTCTTTCAGATAGCTCATGCGGGAACGCTCGTCGTGAGCCCAGGTGACCGGCACCTCGATGATCCAGAAATCGCGCTTGAGGGCGATAAACAAAATCTCCGGGTCGAAGCCCCAGCGTTCGATGGTCTGGAGCTGGAAGACGGTCTGCGCGGCCTCGCGGGTGAAGGCTTTGAAGCCGCATTGGGTGTCGGCAAAGGGCAGGCGCATGATGAGGCGGGTGACGGCGTTGAAGCAGCGGCCGAAGAACTGGCGGTAGAGGGGCTGGCGCTGGGTTTGGCGGTCTTTTTCCAGCCAGCGGGAGCCGATGGCGATGTCCGCGCCCTGCTGGATGGCGGCGAAGAGGCGTTCGGCCTCCTCGATGGGCGCCGAGAGGTCGGCGTCGGTGAAGAGCGCCACATTGCCCCGCGCCTGGAGCATGCCGGAGCGCACGCTGTAGCCTTTGCCACGGTTGCCGGGGTTTTCAAGCAGCCGGACCTGTGGCGCGGTTTGGGCAAAGGCGCGCACGACCTCGTCGGTGGAGTCGGTTGAGCCGTCGTTGACCACCAGAACTTCGGCATTCCAGCCGCGAGCATGAATGCAGTCCACCACCGAGGTGAGCGTCTTCAGGACGCGGGCGCTCTCGTTGTAAACCGGAATCACGATGCTGTACATTGGCCGTGCGCTGCTGCCGTTATTGCGCTTAACATCATCTTTCATATTTCCGCCTCTTCCCCACGCTCGCCAGGCCTTTAACACCCCAGCGACGAAGACCTGTCGCCACCATCCCAGGAAGCAAAGACCGCATCCTGGGAACCCTGATCACCGGGGACCCCGTCTTACCAGGTCAGGAAAGCTCAGGGAATGTTACAGGACATCATAAACGCCACGGGGCGAAATTGGCTGGCGACTTCTCCGGAGCGGGGTATTTCAGCCAAACTATTGAGGGGAAAAGGTTCAAATTCACAGGGGAGCTTTGTTTTTCGCGCCAGAATGGGTAGAATCCGATTATGCTATAGGGGAGGCTAGAGGATATGACAAAGGCAGACCTGGTGGAAAAGGTGACCGCGGCGGGGGAGCTGACACGGCGCGACGGCGAAGTAATTGTCGAGACCATCTTCGATGCGGTGATCGGGGCTCTCAAGAGCGGAGACAAGATTGAGATTCGCGGCTTCGGGTCCTTCCGCACGCGCCAGCGCAATCCCCGCATCGGACGCAACCCCAAGACCGGGGAGCGCGTCGAGGTTCCAGCCAAGAAGGTGCCCTATTTCAAGCCTTCCAAGGAGCTGCGCGACCTGGTCAATCCCCAGGAAGCCAAAGCCCACTGAGCAACGGCTGGCTCTCAAGCCACCAGCCTGGCAGTTCCTCTCTGATGGAGCCAATCCAGGAAGAAGATTCCCGCCAACAGCGGAACCATCCAGATTACGCGGCACTGATAGCGATCATCGACGACCGACAGGACGCCGGTTACCAGTGCGTTGGCGACGACCGTTGCGGCAACGACCAGGGTGAGGCCGGCAAGCCGGCGGGAATGGCGGCGCCAGAGGAAGGGAATCAGGACGGCCATCGCCGCCAGCGAGGCGACGATGGTCCACCACTGAATAACTGTGAACAGGTCGAGAGGCAGAGCATCACGCGCCTGCCGGCTGCCAAGATAACTCGCTCGCGCCCGGGGCAGCACTTCATTGAATTGTTCCAGCATCCAGTCGTTCGCATCGAAGCCATACACGCCGAAGGCCAGGAACTGGCTGCGGAAGTTGGCGGCCGAACGGGAGAGCTGCTGCAGGGGATAGGCGCGCACCGTGGCCAAAACCAGGGGCATCTCCTCCTGATCGATCCGCGCTCTTTCAGCGTCAGATCCGCCTTGGTAGGCTCCATTCTCCGCCCAGAGAAACTCGTCCGGATTATCGGTGAATTGGCTGAGATGGTTGCAGACTTCCCATTGCAGCCGGGGGCAATTATTTTGCAGGTACCAGCGTCCGGGACCGTCGGCGACGATGCGAGCCATCAGATAGGGCGGCCGCTTGCCGTTCAGGGTTGGCTTGCCATAGAGATAGCCGTGCAGCGTTATCTGGGCCGCCGCCGCTACCGCAAGAATTGCCGCCAATTCGCCCAGGCTCAGTATGCGGCGCAGGAACGGCCGCCGCTCGAAGGCGGCAAACAGGAGCAGGAGCACAAACAGGCCGGCAGCCAGCAGAAAGTGCGAGGCGTGGGCGGTAATTCCCCAGACGGCGATGAGATAGATGCCTAGCCGCTCGGCGCGGTTGAGCGTGTCGCGCGCGAAGGCCAGCAGATAGAAGGCGAGATATATGAGGGGGCCCAGGATGTCGGGCATGATGAAATCGGCATACCAACTGACGCTGGTCAGCAGGCTGAGAAAGAGAACGAGAAGGAGATATGACGCCACGATACGCCGCGGTGCGACGGAACGGGCTACCAACCAGACGACCCATGCGACCAGCAGGCATTGCAGGGCGACGATGGGCCAGGGCGAGATGTTGCAGTGAAAGGGAAGAATACCCAGGCTATAGAAGAAGGAACGCACTCCGTAGTAATCCGAATACTGATGCAGGAACAACGCCCGCGCCACTACGCGGCCATCCGAAAGATAGGTCATTGAATCGGGGTAAATCAGCGGAAAGCCGTTATATAAGGCCGGCCACACCAGCATGAGCGCGCCCAGCAACACTGCCCCGCCGCGCCAGGCGCACAGCCAGCGTTTGTTGTTCGGCACGAGATTTTGCCCCTCAGCATTGGCAACTGTCATGGAAGTCCGCCATCAGATTGAGAACGCACTCATCGTATCACCTTGAAGGCACTACGATTTTCTCGCCGTACCGGGGCGGATGCCGATTACGCTCATCATGCGCCCTGCATGGCCCTCGGAACCGCGATGAGAGAAAAACAGCTCTCGATGGCAGCTTGTGCAGCCGCCTACGATGTAGATGGCCCGGGGCTTTAGGCCGGCAGCGAGTAACTGGCGGCGGTTGGCTTCTATTAAATTCAAATGCAGGCTGGGGCCGATCTGCGAGTGGCCCGGCGCGCGCTGCGTCATGAAAAGCAGAGGATATTTCTTACGCACCGGGTCGGAATCGTAGACCTCGCGGAAGAGTGAACGGGCGTAAGCGAACTGGGACTCGAAGCTGGATAAGACCTCTTCGCCGACGGCGTAGCAGCAGGGGCCGATGCCGGGACCGATGGCGGCAATCAAATCCTCAGGCCGGGAGCCAAATTGGAGCCTCATGCGGCCGATGCCGCTCTCGACAATGCGCTCAACCGTTCCCCGCCATCCGGCATGGAAGGCGGCCACCGCGCGCTGCTTGCGGTCGGCTACCAGAATGGGGATGCAGTCGGCGGTCTTGACGCCCAGCAGCAGACCGGGCTCGCTGGTCATCAGGCCGTCGGCACTCCACCCCAGCGACGAAGACCTGTCGCCCGGGACCCCGGCACTCAGGCGCCGATCGCAGCTTGCGTCCGCCGCATGCGTCAGGAGCACCAGATTGGAATGAATCTGGTGAAGATCGGCCAGCGGCGTAGACGGGTCTCCGCTGACGGCATCGGCAAAAAGGCGGCGATTCCGGGCCACTGTATCCCGGTCGTCCTCTTTCGTAAAACCAAGATTCAATTCGCCTGGGGCATCGTCCGCGCAGTAGGCCCGGCTGAGGCCGCCGCGGCGTGTGCTGAAGCCGTGCCAGAGCCAATTCATCTTTTTCCAGGCTGGAACCGCCAGCCACTGGACGCCATTAGGGGCTGTGCGGGGAAGCGGCGCGGCGGGAATCAGCTCCTGCCGAGTCGAACGCTCGAAACGCATCCTGGCGGTCACTCCGGCTCTTCCGCGAAGATTGCGCTTGAGGCCCGCCTGCTCAAAAAGCGCGTCGATCTTCTGAATTTCCGGTTTGGGGCAGGTCTCTGGAGTGGAAGGGTGCATCTGGCTTTCATTTTATCCGGAGGCAGACAAGCAATGGGCCTGCCTTCCGGCAGGCCCGCTTGAGAGGCATTGAAGGGAGGGGATCCTAGGGGCTTGTGGGGAAGAGGTTCGTAGAGAACCTTCAAGAAGGTGGGAATTCCTTTCTTGGCGGGCGGTGTTTCGAGGAAGCCTCTGCTAATTGTCATTATAGATGCGGGGAAACAGGAAAGGTTTCACAGGGGCTGGATTATTTTCTATAAATTACTGTGGATTTCCCGGTGTGAAGAAATGGCCTCAATTTCGGGCTCCCTCTGCCGACAAACATGCAAATAGGGAGAGTTTGTCCCTGGAGGCCACATTGACGGTAGCCGCTCTTTCGACCGCTGGATTCTCGCAGTATATTGCCGCATCCAGCAACGTTACGGGGTCGCAGAAGGCCTGGCAGTCGCTTCAGCAGAGCCTGGCGCAGGGCAACCTGACCGCCGCTCAAAGCGCGTTCAATGCTTACAGCCAGCTCAACCCGGCGCAGGCCTCCTCGAGCGGCAGCGGTACGTCGGCATCCTCGCAGCTCTCCACCGACATGGCCGCGCTGGGCAGCGCCATCGGCTCGGGCAATCTTTCTTCGGCCCAGTCCGCATTTGCGACGGTCGAGAGCGATCTGAAGTCCACCCCGTCCCAAGCGGTCGCCAGCGCGGTAAGCGCCGCGGCCCAGACCGTGCAATGGATGGACGACCTGCTCAGTCTTTCCGATTCAAGCAGTTCCTCTCCGAGCACGAGCACGACCGATCCGGTGACCGCCATGCTGGACAGCGCCTATGGGTTGAACTCTTCCTCCAGCACGACGAATCCGTTAGTAACGCTGCTGGAAAGCAAGTACGGCGACGGAAGCACGGCAAATACCAGCAGCGCCTCCAGTTCCAGCACTGCGGGCGCAAGCACGCCCACCAGCTCCGCGGGCGCCGGCAGCACGGCCAGCGCCCCGAAAACCGTCAGCAGCGGCAACGCGGGCAGCAGCGCCAGCGTCAACGCCTACGCGTGATGATTAGCAAGCAGCGAATGCGGTGATGAAACAATCCTGTTGCTTCCGGTCAACGATGGCCAAGGGCCTATAGAATAGGCCTACTATGCCTGACGAAGAACCTGGCAAAGTACCGGAGGCTGCACGTCCTGACGGCTCCAGGCGAGCCGTTCGCCAGCCGTCTATCAAGGACATTGCGCTGCTTGCCCACGTATCGCACCCTACGGTCTCTCGCGCCCTGCAAAACAGCCCATTGGTGAATCCCCGCACCGCAGAAAAAATACGCAAAATCGCCGAGCAGGCGGGTTATCACGCCAGCGCCGTGGCTCGGGGCCTGGTGACCCGGCGGACGCGGACCATCGGGCTGGTGGTAACCACGGTCGCCGACCCGTTTACCAGCGAAGTCTTCAGCGGCATTGAGCGAGAGGCCCATGACCGCGGGTACTGCGTCTTTCTGGCCGAATCGAACGCCGATCCGCAGCGCGAAAAGGAAGTGGTGCGGACCTTCGCCGAGCGGCGGGTGGACGGAATCATCGTCACCTCCTCGCGCGTGGGCGCGTTGTACCTTCCGCTGCTGTCGGAGATGATGGTTCCCATCGTCCTGCTGAATGACCAGCACCCCGGAGCGTTTGTGCACTCGGTGATGATTCGCGACCAGGAAGGCAGCCGGGCCGCGGCCAGCCACCTGATCGGGCTGGGGCACCGGCGGATTGCCTACCTGGGCGACCAGACGGGCTATCAATCGGAGGTGGATCGCTGCGCGGGCTACCGGGATGCCCTGGCGGCAGCGGGAATCGGGTTCATTCCGGAGCTGGTGGTTCAGGGCGATGGCAAGCCGGAGGGCGGCTTCCGTGCTATGGACCAGTTGCTGGTACTGGCAGATCCGCCAACCGCGGTCTGCTGTTTCAACGATATGTCGGCTCTGGGAACGATGCGGTCGATTCGCCTGCACGGGCTGCGCGTGCCGGAGGAGATCTCGGTGGTGGGCTTTGACGATCTGTTCTTCGCCTCCTACACCCAGCCACCTCTGACCACGGTTCGACAGCCGATGCGGCGCATGGGACAACTGGCGATGGAGAGCCTCTTCAAGCTGATGTCCGGGGATGAGTCGGAGATCCGCATCAAGGTCGATGCCGAGCTGATAGTGCGGGAGTCTACGGCGCGGGCGAGGGCGGGGTGAGCTTGATGGCTATCCCACCCTAGCCGCAAAAACAACTACGCGGCGAGGGTGGGGCACCCGGACTTTCCCATCTATGAGAAGCGGGTTCGCCGCCAGAGCAGCGTTCCGCAGAGGCCCAGGGGCAGGATAGTGCCCACCACCAGGACAATCATCCAGGGCATGTTGAGCGAGAGGTGCTGACTGACGGTGCCGATGCCCAGCCAGACGAAGATTCCCACCGCGACAATCATCACCACGGCCTCCCACCAACGCCGCACGGGGGGATGCTCGGCGAGCGGGTCATCGCCCGCGACCACCGCGCCGACCTTTTCAGCATCCAGGCCGTAGCGTTCGCACTCCCGGTCGCGGGCCTGCTTCCAGTTCACCAGTTCCGATGCGCCGGGGTCGGCCATGCTGATGGAGACTGCGCCGGCGATCATCACCAGCGATCCGGTGAGGATCAACGCCTTACCCGAGGCGCTCAGTCCGGAAAACTCCGCGAATACCAGCGCGCCCCAGGCCAATCCCCACAGCTGATTGGTGTTGGAGAGCGGGATGCCGCGCCCGATGCCGATGTACTTGGCCGCGAAGTTCTGGAAGAGGTCGCCTATGACCCAGCAAAAGCCGCCCAGAAAAGGCCAGAAGAGCATGGGCCGCGCGCGGTGCAATTCGCTGACAAGATTTCCGACGCCACCATGAAAGATGGCCGCGAGGATGGTGACCGTGCCCAGCTCGCCGAAGGTGAAGATGGTGACGAAGGAGAGTGGGTTCATGCCGCTGATGTAGGCCTTGCGGTAGGGGATATACATGGTGCCGAGCAGAACGCCCGCGCCGAGAGCGGCGATGATTCCGATGGCGGCCTTACCCGGCGTATGCGACTCGCTGGCTGTGGCGTAGGCCAGAACGGCCGCGCCGCCGACGATGGCGAATGCGCCTCCCAGCACCTTCGACCATCCCTTGATGCCGGAACCGCGCAGCTCCTTGAAGAGCAGCCAGCCCCAGAACAGGCCCACCAGGCTGTTGGTGTTCCACAGCGGAAAGGCGATGGATAGTCCTACGTTGCGCACGCCGAAGATAGTGAGAGTGTTGCCCACGGCCCACAACATTCCGGCCAGCAGCGCCCACACAATGAGGTGGGGCTTGTCGCGCAGATCGGCGAAGATAAAGCCCGTGCCTTTGAGCAGCGTGGGAACGGTCCAGCGGGCCACGAAGGCGCCCATCACCATGCCCATGGAGATGAGGAAGGGGGAAAATCCGGCGTTCACCAGCTTGGTGGGCGCTTCGGCGGTGCCCAGCCAGACGGCCGCGGTCAATCCGCAGAAGACGCCGAGCTTGTGCAGGGAGAGGGTCGAACGCTCTCGCGAGGCGGTCACAGAAATCACCTCAGGCTCATCAGCAGGCAGATGCCCAGAATCAAGACTCCTACCGGAACCCAAAGCTGCACGTCGGTGAGGATGGAGGTGAGTTTGGATTGCTTCATCCACCCACCTCTTCGAGGCGCACGGGCCGGTGCTCGTCGTAGGATTTGCGAGCAGCGAGCGCCATGGCCACGGGAATCCTTCCGTCGATGCCGGTCACCTCAGTCGGCCGCTTCTCGCGGATGGCGGTGACAAAAGACTTTAGTTCGCTGGCGAAGCTCTCTGTGTAGCGCTCCATGAAGAAGTTGAGCGGCAGGTCCTGGCGCACGGATTTTCCATCGCTGACCACGGCCTGGTTTGGATAGCAGTTTTCCGTCGCGATTTTTCCTTCGCTGCCCAGAATCTCCGCGCGCTGGTCGTAGCCATATGGAGCCTTGCGGCAGTTGTCGATGACGCCGATGACGCCATTGCGAAAGCGCAGCACGATCAGCGCGGTGTCCACATCGCCGGCCTTGCCGATCTCCGGGTCAACGCGGACGCCGGCCGCTGTGTAGATCTCTTCCACCTCGTCGCCGATGAGGAAGCGGGCCATATCGAAGTCGTGAATGGTCATGTCCACAAAGATGCCGCCGGAACTCTTGATGTAAGAGAGCGGCGGCGGTGCGGGATCGCGGCTGATGAGGTGCATCAGATGGGGAGTGCCGATTTCGCCCGTAACCACAGCATGGCGGACGCGGGCGAAATTCGCATCAAAGCGCCGGTTGAAGCCGATCTGCAATTGCACTCCGGCGGCTTTTACAGCGGCCAGGGCATAGTCAATCTGCTCCAGGCTGAAGGCGATGGGCTTCTCGCAGAAGATGTGCTTGCCGGCCTGGGCGGCCTGCACAATCAAGTCGGTGTGAGTGCCGGTCGGCGAACAGATCAGAACCGCCTCGATTTGCGAATCGGCGAGGATTTCAGCGCTTGATACAGACACTTTGGGAATGTTGCAGCGGGCAGCCAGCGCCTTTGCGGCCTCACGATTGATGTCGGCGATAGCGGCGATGTGCGTCTCAGGCAAGCGGAAGGCCAGCGTTTCCGCATGGACCCGGCCAATACGCCCCGCGCCGATGATTCCAATGTGCAGCTTATGCGTGCTCAATGTGTCCCCCTGTCAGGCAAAATACATTTCCACGGAGCGCATGTATTCGCGGCAGCGCAGCGCGCTCTCCTTGGGCGTGCCCATGCCGGGCAGGATGTCCTGCTCCACCAGCATATAACCCTGGTAGTCGTGGGCGCTCAGCCAGCGCAACATGGCCGGGAAGTCAACGCAGCCCTTGCCCAGCTCGGGGTAGAGGCCGTTGCGCATGGCGGTGAAATAGTCCCACTCCTCCTCGCGGCAGCGTTTGGCGACGGATGGATCGAGGTCCTTCAGGTGGACGTACCAGACGCGATCTGCAAAGCGATCGAGCGCTGCCGTTACATCGCAATCCTCACTGCCTGTCCCGTGATAATAGTGGCCCACATCGAAGACCAGCCCCATATAACGTGGGTCGGTCAACTCCAGGAAGGTGGCAATCTCATCGGGTGTTTCCACATAGCCCGCGCAGTGATGGTGCAGAACCGTGAGCAGGCCAGTCTGCTCAAAGACCTCGCGCGCAATCTTGTTCGCGCCGCCGGCAAAGACCTTCCACGCCTCCGCGCTCAGTCCCAACTCCGGCGTGATGCGCCCGGCCATCTTGGTTCTCACCGGGTCCTCGCCATTGTCGTCCGCCAGCACCAGGAAGGGCGCCGGCGTTGTGGCCACGGCAGCCAGCAGTCGCGCCGTTCTGACAGCCGCGGCCACGCCGGGAGCGTGGGCAGCGGGATCCTTCATCGCCACCGGCACATAGGCGCCCAGCATGACCAGGTTACGGCGCCTGAGTTCCGCGCCCAACACGGCCGCATAGGTGGGCATATAGCCCCAATCGCCCAGCTCCGTTCCGGTGTAGCCGGTCTCCACCAGCTCATCCAGCATTTGGTTATAGGGGATCACCTGGCTTGAGTTCTGGTGTTCGAGCGAGCCCCAGGAACAAGGCGCATTGCCTACCAATAACTTTTTCATGATTTTCTCCTTTTCATCCGCGCTGCGGCAGCGCGCGGTTTATGGCCGGATGGGAAGGCATGCAGCGGTTCCGCCGAGCGGATGCACACGTGTGCATCACGATGCATATCTTCGCCTTCGGCGCCCGTAGCTGTCAACCCCGCCAGGGGGCCTGTATACACACTTTTCTGTCGATTGCGGGTACCAGGATTGGATCGGCGTTGCAAGGCATCGTGGAGTGATGACATGTCTTTGGAGGCGGATTTTAAACAGCTGCCTTGACCGTATCTTAACCGAGCCTTATCGGACTCTTAACCGTCGTAGTTAAGCATATTTAGCAGGTTTCAAAGACAATTGTGATTCAAAATTTTCGGGAGGCAGTATGATTTCGATGAATCGGACTATGGGACAACGAGTGAGCATCTCCGGATGGGTTCGCCTGATTATTTTTGCGCTATTGTTAGTCCTTCCTGCTCTGGGCGCCTACGCCCAGTACGAAAATGGAAGCCTGGTGGGAACCATACACGACTCCAGCGGGGCCGCAATCCCCAACGTGAATGTCACGGTCACCAACAATGCGACCGGTATTCCGACCGTCGTTACATCGAACGGGGCGGGCGACTATGAAGTCCCTGAACTTCGCTTCGGCATTTACACCATCACCGCAAAGGCTGCCGGATTCGCTGATGCCATTGCGAAAGATATCACCATCACGGTCGGCGGCCGTCAGCGCATCGACCTGACGATGAAGGTCGGCGCAGCCCAGGCCACGGTCGAAGTTTCCGGTATCGCGCTGCAGCTTGAAACCGAATCCAGCCAGCGCGGACAGACGATTACGGAGTATCAAAGTGAAGCTCTTCCGCTGGTCAGCCGCAACTTCTCCGACCTGGTGGATTACGTCACCGGCGCACACGGAGCGCCAGCGGATGCGACGACCACCGCGGTCACCAGCCTGACGCGCGCCGGATCGTTCAACGTGAACGGGCAGCGCAGCATGTTCAACAACTACATGATTGACGGCATGGACAACAATGCCTATGGCGAGAGCAACCAGGGCTTTGACAACCAGATCATCGCGGTCCCGCCGGACTCCGTCGCCCAGTTTGAAGTGGTGACCAACAACGAGAGTGCGGAATACGGCCGCTCCTCCGGCGCCACCGTCAACGTGGCCACCAAGGCCGGCGGCAATCAGTTTCATACCACGCTGTACGAGTTTCTGCGCAACACCGACCTGAACGCCTTCGGCTACATCAAGCCGATCGCCGTCAATGCCGTCACAGGCGTGCAGTACCCGTTTTTCAAGCCGGTCTTCAATCGCAATCAGTTCGGCCTCAACTTTAACGGGCCGATCCTGAAGAACAAGTTCTTCTTCTTCCTCGACTACGAGGGGTTCCGCCAGACGCTCACGCCTACGGTGATTGATACGGTTCCTACAACCAATGAACTCAACGGCCAACTGGCTGTCGCCGTACAGGATCCGTGGCACCCAACCGTCTCGATCCCGGCGGGTACGCCGTTTGCCAGCTGGCCCGCGCAAGCCCAGGCCGACGCCGACCCTACTGCCATGGTGATTGCCGGACTGTACAAGGGCGCGCTGCCCGGCAAGTGCACGGTGACCGCTGGCTTATCCACGACGGGCGTGGCCACAAACGACTGCCCTTTGAATCAGACCTTCACCGACCATGCAGACAAAGGCGACCTTCGCCTGGACTACCAGCAGAGCACGAAGAGTTCCTGGTTCCTGAAAGTCAGCGATCGCAAGGAGGTAGGCAAGAACTTTAACCTTCTGCCCGAGCCGATCGACATGCAGACCAACGGCCACATCTTGATTCAAGATCGGCAGGTAGCGCTCGGCTATACCCATCTGATGGGCACCAATAAGATTTTGGACGCACGCATGGCGCTCTCCGGCACCAGGGCCGGCAAGTGGACCTTCGCGATCGGCAACACCTCTTTCCCCTCGAACGACATACCGGGCCTGCCAGCCATTCCCGGCGTCTCCGGGGGATTGCCCTCGATAGCCATCAATGGCGGCTTTACGTCCTTCGGACGCCAGAGCACCAACCCGCAGTGGCAAAACCCGTCGCTGATCGACCCCAAGGTCAACTTCTCCTGGGTCAAGGGCAAGCACTCGCTTAAATTCGGCTATGAGTATGAGCACATCTGGCAGGAGATCGAGGACTCGAATCCGCTTTATGGCTCCTTCACCTTCAACGGCGCATACAGCGCATGCACAGCGGTGGCGTCGGGGGGATCGGGTTGCAGCAGTTCCACCGTCGCCGACACCTACTGGGCCGACTTTCTCTTCGGAGCAAGTAAGTCCTTCTCGCTGGCGACTTATTACATCACCCACGTCTTCCAGACCATGGACAGCGCGTACGCCCAGGACGACTGGAAGGTCGCTAAAAATCTGACCCTGAATCTGGGAGTGCGCTGGGAGTACGGTTCGCCCTGGTCGGAGCGGGACAACTATATCTCCAACTTCGACCCGACGACCGGGACCCTGCTAACCCTGGAGCCGGGTTACACAACGGCCAGCTCTCCACTCTGCGGCACAGTTGCCTGCATCGCTCCCTATAGCGGCGGCGGCGTGTATGGCAAAACGCTGGTCAATCCCGATTATGGCGACTGGGCGCCGCGTATCGGCTTTGCCTATGCGCTCCCGCATAGCATTTCGGTTCGCGGCGGCTACGGCACGGCATTTCTCCACTACTGGCGCGCCGGTTCGGGCAACAACATAGCCATCAATGCGCCCTTTGCGATGTATACGTCGGTAACCAACCCGGCTGTCGGCACTACGAATGGCTACGTGAGACTTTCACAGGGCTTTCCAACCGGCCTGGCCACCAGCTTCAGCGCGGGCACCGACAACATCGACTCTATCCCCCCAAACACCAAGGATGGTTACGCCGAAAGCTACTTCCTGAGCGTGCAGAAGCAGCTGGCCAAGAACATCCTATTCGACCTGGCCTATGTGGGCAACCATGGCGTCCATCTGCAGGGCTTCATCAACGCCAACCAGGGAAATCCGGCATTGCCACTCACAACCGCAGGGGAGTATCCGGGAGTTCCGGCGGGTAAGTGGCAACGTCCATACATGAGCTGGGGCGGCTACCTGCTCAACAACCCGACTCTCTATCCAACCTTCAACAACGGCGACATCACCGAGGCTGCGAACGTGTTCCACTCCCATTACAACGCGCTGCAAGCCCGCTACGAGCAGCGCTTTGTGGCCGGGTTGACCTTGCTGAACTCCTTCACCTGGTCGCACGCGCTGGATAACGCCTCCTCCACCCTCGAGGCCAACACGCCCGATCCGCAGAACGGATATAACCTCAACGGCGACTATGGCCAATCGGACTACAATCTGCCCATCACCAACGTCACAACCTTCATCTATGACCTGCCGGTGGGAAAGGGAAAACACTTTCTGGCCAATAGCAACGGCGTGGAAAATGCCATCTTAGGCGGATGGCAGATCAGCGGCGTCAACACCATGCAGGCCGGTACGCCCTTCAACATTACGTATTCGCCGGCAGCCGCCAATGCCGTATCGCCGATGCTTACGCAAAACTGGCGTGGAATGAGTCTATATCGCCCCAACCTCGTCCCCGGTGTTCCCTATATTCAGAGGACGCAACTCGCCAACGGGACGGTTCAATACATCAACGCAGCGGCCTTAACGATACCCGCGACTTATACCACCGGCAGTTCACTGCTCGCCGGCGGTACTATTTCGAGCCCGTTTGGCAACTTGCCCAAGAACTATGGCCGTACGCCTGCGTACTACGAGACCGATCTGGATTTCAACAAAAAGTTCAGCGTGATGAACGACAAAGTTAAGATCGAATTTCGCTCGGAGTTCTACAACATCTTCAACCACACCAACCTTTACCTGCCGGGCGGCTCAGGCGGCGGCACCGTCTCCGGAACTGACAACAACACCTCCGCGCCCACGAGTCTGGGCGGCGGCACCATCACCGGCACATGGGAGCCGCGCATCATTCAGTTCGGTTTGAAGATCATATATTAAATAGAACCACTCCTGAGTGCCGGCCGCTGCAAAGTGGCCGGCACCTTTTTCTCCAGTAACTGCCTCCAGCGCGGCCCGGGCTGTCAGGATTTGGCCGAGTTGCGCGGATTCAAGGATGCAGGAAGGGAGATTATAGATGCCGGATGTTGCCGCATGTCCGGAGCTTAGGCTTTAATAATGCGCGCTTCGTGGAGATATGAAAGGAGTGATTTGTCAGCTAATTTATGGAGCGGGAGACCGGGATCGAACCGGCGACATTCAGCTTGGGAAGCTGACGTTCTGCCACTGAACTACTCCCGCATCCTGTTTTTAATCAACATCTTGCCGACAATTTCAAGATAGTCGCAGAGCCTTGTTTCTGTTGCCGCCAACAGTGTGCTCATGCGCGCGGCAGGCTCGCAAACCAACCTCGCTCCTATCATAGCGGCACAGAACGCCAGCGTAAAGTCCAAGTTCATCCATTGGCGGTAACCTGCGAGACAAAGCGTATGCGCCGCCGGCCTCATTCCGTCGAATAAGCCATAAAAGAACATTCTCGGAACAACACTCGCGGTGGTACTCTGCTTACGTGGATTACGCTTCATCGGGCGGATTCATGTCGGCCGCTGCGCCGGCCAGGCGGGCCTTCAGAAGAGGGCGCTTGCTGGCCTGCACTGCCGTCTGACGCAACAAAAACTGCGAGCCATGGGGTAAGTCATGGATATTGAAATCATTATTAACGGGGAGTCAGGCAAGTGGGTTTTGAATCATCCCCGTATCCGCATCGGGCTGGACCCGAATTGTGAAGTCAGCTTGCCGCCGGGAAGATATCCCGCGGTAGCCGGCGAGCATGTGGTGCTTGAGACGGTGAGCGGCGCGGTCAGCCTGGCCAGGGAGACGCCTCCGGGCGGCCAAACCTTCCTGAATGGCCATCCTGCCGGCGCCGGCGCCGCAATTCGCTCCGGAGATATCCTTCGTTTGGGCGCCGGAGGGCCCGAGCTGCGCATTCGCCTGCTGGGTCAGGAAACCTATGTACCGTCCGCCGTACGTGAACCAACGCGCGTTCTGCATGAACCCACCAGCGTCCTGACTGGCCCGGCAGCCGCGTCTTATTCTCCACCGCCGCCCGTCGCGCCAGCGGCAGTGGTAAGGCAGGGCCACACAGTCGAAGTCGTGCGCGGAGTTAGCGCCGCTCCTCAGAATCCTGTATCGCAACCCGCGGCAAGCGCTGCAGAAGGTGAAGACATGAGCAATCTTGAAGCCAAGGTGAAAACACTGCAAAGCATTCTGGTGGTAACTCTGTTGATTGTCCTCGTCCTGCTGGGATGTAACATCTGGCAGAGCTGGGAGCTTTCCCAGACCAGGGATGAGGTGCAGCAGCTGCACTCGCAGGCGCAGAACGCGGTCGCCCAGTTCACCCCCGCACTGGACGCCAGGCTGGCAGTATTTGAACAGCGCATGGACGGCATGGATGCAAAGATCGCCGACGCTCAGGACCGCATGGTTAAAACCATGGATGCCCAGACCAAGCACGAAGAGGACCGCATGGTAGAACGCATGAACACTGCGATTCCCGCCATGCTGGACAAGTATATCGCCAACAAGATGGCGCAGATAAGGCAATAATCATCTTCACTCTGATTGGAAACCGCGCTCCCCATTCTTTCGCTACGTTATGCGGCAGGATGGGGCGCGGGCACATTGACTCTGGCTTCGCTCTATTGGGTGTAGGTGTAGGATTCGTAACCATCAAGATAGACCGACAGGGGAAGCGTGAAAGTCCCATCCGGGCCGGGGTGTGACGCCCATGGGTTGCGCAGAGTTACGGTCTGCGCGGCGTCGTCGTAACTCATCAGCGTGTAACAGTGCGCCGCAACCCACCAACTCGCGCCGGCGATTTGCTGGTTGGGCGCCGCATCTTTGGTTCCGGCCACCATGGCCACCCTGCCTGCGCGGAAGCGCCGCAGTTGTTGCATCGTTTGCTGGCTGTTGTTCGTAAAGCCCGCATAGGCTTTGCCCATGAAAGCCTCCATCACCCGCACCGGAATCCCTCCCTGCCCCAGGCTCTTGTAGGCCCCGAAGACTTCGCCGTTTTCCTGCACGGTCTTCGCGAGCGCGGCGAAAAATCCTTTTTCATCGAGAAATCCCACCAGCGCCTGCGCCTCGGATGAGGGAATGCCCTCTGTATGCAGCTCCGCGGCCAGGCTCTGTTTGAGCGCGTACTGGTCCATCGTTCCATCCTGGCTCACCACCGAACGAACGGCCCGGTCATAGGCCACCAGCAGCGTGTCCGACCCATCCAGCCAGGAAATGGCCATGGGCTGGATAAATACCGGAATCACATCCGATTTCTTGATGGCCTCACGCAGGCTTTGCCGCAGGGAGCGCTGCGCATAGGCCCGCATCAACACCGCAACCCATGCGCCATCCGAGCGATCGTAGCCATGTTCCCGGCCATACTCCACATCGCTGGGGAACACGGCCTCATCCGGCCCGCTGTAGAAGTGAACCTTGTAGCCTCCGTTGGGATCCTGGCGGATGGCGTTGCGCAGAGTATTCGGCGCTGATTTGGCCAGCGCGGCAATGGAAGCATGAAAGAAGCAACTTCCCAATTGACCCTGACGGACCGCCAGTGGGCTAATCCCGCGGGCACCGTAGAGTGGCGCGTCCTGAGCCCAGCATATTCCAGCCAAACCGCTCCCCAACAACAAAACGGCGATCCCTGCAAACGGCTTCCGCATTTTTGTTCTCCTCTTTGATGTATTCATCTTATTCCGGGATTTATGACTGCGCGTTTTTTGCCGGCTTGGGCGGCTCGGGCAAAAGCTGCATCGCCGATTTGAATACCTGGAACTTCACTGAATCCGTGGCCGCGCCGGCCTGAACACTCACCAGCTTCAATTCGTTGCGGATGGCATCTTCCCGCTCCGGCGTCGGGGGATGATCTGAGAGGAAGGGAATTGGCGTCCCGCTCGACGACTTCTCAAGTGCATCCATATGCGCAAACAGCTTGAGGAAGCCATTCGGATCCCAGCCGGCGCGCATCATATTGTAGAAGCCCAGCAAGTCGGCCTGCGCCTCGTCCCGGCGGCTGAAGTGCAAGCTGGCCAGCATGGCCGCCGCTCCGCCAAACTGTACGATGAGCTTCTCGATCACGCCATTCTTTTCGTTCAAGTTGTCGAGCACCGGCTTCAGCAGGGACTGTGCCGCGAAGAAGATCAACAACTGGTTCACCACGTGCCGCGCCACCACGTGTCCAATCTCATGGGAGAGCGCGGCTGCCAGCTCGTCCTCGCTCGCAATCATCTCGATCAGCCCGCGATTCACGTAAAGAAAGCCGCCGGGCAGCGAAAGCGCATTGGGAACGCGCGAATTGACCAGTTTGATCGAGTAGGGAAGACTGGGCCGCTGGCTCTGTGCGGCTAGTGTGGCCACAATCTTGCCCAGGTAGCTGTTGATCAGCACGTTGCTGACGATGGACTCCTCTTTTTCGAACTGCGCGGCGAACTGCTGCCCCAGTTCGATCTCGTCCTCATCGCGAAGCAGGTTCAGCGGAGAGATGACTATATGCGGCTCTTCGGCCAGCAACCCCGAGGCCAGCCACACAGGAGCCAGAGCGAGAGCCGCGGCTCCCATCCCGGCCTTCGTCAACCACTCGCGCCTGCTCCATTCGGTCATTGCGAATCCTCTGCTTCAGACAAGATTTTATCCTACGGTCTTATTGGCGGAGATATTCGCAACTCTACGGCTATTTCAACTCTTTCAGTCGATCGCAGCCCCACTGATTGCCCATTTTGCAGCCAGTGGTGAAATACAGCTTGGCTTTGTCGTAATTTTTTCCCACGCCACGGCCTAACAAATAGCAACTCCCCAGACTGCTGCACCCGGCTCCATTCCCGGCGTCGCAGGCCCGCGAATAAAGGGACGCTGCCCGGACATCGTCATTGGACACACCGCGGGCAAACCAGTAGCTGTTGCCGAGATTGGTGCAGCCCAGGGCATCGCTCGCATTACAGGCCTGAGAGTAAAGATTTGCGGCGCGAGTATCGTCCTGGGACACGCCATAGCCTTCGTGGTACATCACGCCCAGAGTGTTGCACCCCATGGGCGGAGATGTACTGCAGGCCTTGGAATAGAGAGTCGCCGCGCGTGAGCCGTCCTTAGGCACGCCGTTTCCATCGTGGTACAGGTTGCCGAGATCCTTGCACGCCTCCGCGCTGCCGCTTGTGCAGGCTTTTTCCAGCAAAGGAGCGGCCATCGAGAAGTTTTTCTGGCCGTAAAGTGTAAGGGCCATCTTCGTTATATCGCTGATACTCGGCTGCAGATCCGGTATACTCGGCTTCTGAACCGGCGGCTTAATAACCTGTGGCTTGTTCACCTGCTGTTGGACAAGCGGCGGCTTGCTATTGTCGGCGTACGCGGGCGTTTTAATCGTTGAACTTGTATTGGCGTTGGACGTGGGCGACGGTTTTTGTAAACCGGAGGGAGGCGTAAGGGGTATATTGGTATTCGCGCCGGCCTGAAGCGGTGGCGTGACGACCGGCTGAATCACTGCTTGTTGCTGCTGTTGCTGCTGCTGCGGCTGTGGCTTGGGCAGAAGGAGTGACACCACGGCGAGTCCCACAGCCAGCACAGGAATCGCCACAATTCCCCATACCCATACGGGAGTCTTCCCTGGCGTGGGCTTCTGCGCCTGGTTCCCCTTCTGAGAATCTGGCGCTGTACCCACTTTCTGCCAACCCTGGCTCTCTTCGCTGATCGTCTGCGGGCGATCCCAGGCGGCTACGGCAACCGTCTTCTGCCACTCCTTGCCGGGAGCGCGCTGCGTGACTCCGGGCGCAAGCTGCACGCTATCGAGCAGGCTGAGCACCTCCGCGTCCTGAGGACGGTCATCGCGATTCTTGGCCAGCAGCCGCATCACCAGGCCATCCAGCCCCGTCCAATCGGCCAGCTCCGGCCGCAACTCGCTGGGCAAGCGAGGCGTCTCCTCCATGTGCTGGCGCCTGCAGCTCTCCATGTTATGCGCATGGAAGGGCGTATGGCCGGTCAGCATCTCGTAAAAGACACAGCCCACCGCATAAAGATCCGTCCTGCCATCTATCTCGGCGGCGGGCATCTCCATCCATTGCTCCGGAGCGGCATAGCCGGGCGTCAGCAGCAGCCCGCGCGTCATGTTCGACTGGGTCGCGCTCTCTGCCATGGCCGCTATGCCGAAGTCGAAAACTTTGGGCAGCTCCCGCCCGTCGGCAGTATGCGCCAGCAGAACGTTCTCCGGCTTTACGTCGCGGTGAACCGTCCCCTGCGCATGGGCCGCGGCCAGCCCACTCACGATGCCGCGCGCCATCTCCAGCGCACGCGGGACGCCGAATCCGCTGCGTTCCTCATCTATCGCCCCGCGCAGGCTTTTCCCCTCCACGTATTCCATGGCGATAAACAGGCTGCCGTCCTCGCTTTGGTCCAGATCGGTCACTTCAACGATGTTGGGGTGTCGCAACTGGTGGGCGGCGCGCGCCTCCATGCGGAAGCGCTTAATGAACTTGGGGTCCTTGCTCAGGTTGCCGGCCAGAAACTTCAGCGCCACGTTGCCGCCCAGCAGCAAATGCTCCGCCAGGTAGACCACCCCCATCCCGCCCTGCCCCAGCTTGCTGACAATGCGGTATTTACCGCGCACCAGGGAGCCGGCCGCCAGCTCGTGAGAGACAATCAGCACCGCCCCATCGGAGGGACAGGTGGCATGCTGATCCGGGTAATCCGTATCGCAAACGGGACAGGTCTTCATTTCTGCACCCTGCCTTTAATTGAAAAATTTGCTGGCGAAAGAATACCACGCCCGCGGCTTCGCTGGGATGGCATTTCCGCCCCTAGGACCTGCTCACACTACCCAGGTGGCGGCGACGGGAGCCAATCTTTCTCAGATCGAGGAAAGAGGAGCGACGCATACCGGGTGTCTGCTAGCGACGATTGACGAAGAGATGAGGAAAATCGGCCCCGTCCCTTCGGGCTGCGGCGAAAATCGGGCCATACTTCATTCTCGCCCTCGACGGTGGACCCGCCACAGACTTCGGGCTCGGCTTCGTCTAGCCCGATTTTCACACGCAGCGCCATCCGCCTGGGTAGTGTGAACAGGCCCTAAGCTACAATAAAGACAGGCCCAAGCCAAATTTTCCCGCGGAACCTCCGCAACCAGAGCAAGGAGCTTTACCCATATGGCGATTCCCGCCACGCAAATGCGTCCCGGCATGATTATCAAGCACAACGACCAACTGCACCTGGTCTTCAAGGTGGAGCACCGCACCCCCGGTAACCTGCGCGCCTTCATCCAGGCCAAGCTGCGCAACATCCGAACCGGCGCCATGTTCGAGCACCGCTTCCGTTCCGGCGACGCCATAGAAAAGGTCGTCGTGGACTCGATTTCCATGGATTTTCTTTACAACGACGGCGACGATTACTACTTTATGAACCCCGTCGACTATGAGCAGACCGTCCTCAAGGGCTCCACGCTGGGCGACGCCGTCGAGTATCTCACCCCCAACCTGCAAATCAAGGTCAGCTACCACGACGGCCAGGCCGTGGGCATCGACCTTCCCGCTGCGGTTGAGTTGACCGTTGTGGAGACCGAGCCGGGCCTCAAGTCGGCCACCGCTTCCAGTGTCACTAAACCGGCAAAGACGGAGACCGGCCTCGTCGTGCAGGTGCCCGCCTTTATCAATGAGGGCGAAAAGATCCGCGTGGACACCAGCGAGGGAGCTTACCTGAGCCGGGCGTAAGTTTGCCATTTAGAAGTACAATTGATGTCGTGTTCCCGGGCTGACTTGAAGGAGAAACCCATGAAGCGCCATCTCTCATCGCTCCTCGCATGTCTTGCTCTGCCGCTGTCAGGAGTGGCGGCGGAGACGCCGCAATCCAATCAAGCTGACCAGACGGCGGTCGTTAAAGGCAACAACGCTTTCGCCGTGACGCTTTACCGCCAGTTGCGCTCGCAAGACGGCAATCTCTTCTTCTCGCCCGCGAGCATCTCCACTGCGCTGGCCATGACTTATGCCGGGGCGCGCGGCGACACCGCCTCGGAGATGGCGAAAACGCTGCATTTCACGCTGCCGCCGGAACGGTTGCATCCGGCGATGGGCGCGCTGCTGAGCGATCTCAATGCCGCGCACAAGGGATACCAGCTTCGCGTCGCCGACGCTCTTTGGGCGCAACGGGATTATGTGTTTCTCGATGATTTTCTCAAGCTAACCAAGAAAGATTACGGCGCGTCATTTAATCAGGTGGACTTCAAAGGCTCGACCGAGACAGCGCGTGTGACCATCAACCAATGGATCGAGCAGAAAACCGATTACAAGATCAAAAACCTGCTGCAACCCGGAGTGCTCAACCCGCTGACAAAAATGGTGCTGACCAACGCCATCTACTTCAAGGGCGACTGGCAAACGCCATTCGAGAAGGCATGGACGGAGGATGACGACTTCCATCTGTCCCCGGCGCGGAATGTAAAAGCGCCCCTGATGCACCTCTCGGAAGGTTTCAACTATTTTGACGGCGGAACATTTCAGGCACTGGAAATTCCGTATGAGAGCAGGGACTTATCCATGATAGTCTTCCTGCCCAAGGATATAGGCGGTCTGCCTGCTTTGGAAGAGTCGCTGACAGCGTCCCACATGAAGCAATGGCTTGATCAATTGCAGTGGGTTCACGAAGTGATCTTAACGCTACCCAAGTTTAAGATGACACGGCAATTCGGACTTGAGGGCACGCTGAGCGCAATGGGGATGCCGCGGGCGTTTGATATGAACGCCGCCGATTTTTCAGGGATGACCGTCAAACGGGAATTGTTTATTTCCGCGGTCATCCACAAGGCTTTTGTCGATGTCAATGAGAAGGGAACCGAAGCAGCGGCGGCGACAGCAGTGGTTATGGAGTATGCGACGGCGATGCCGCCGAGATTTCAGCCGCCGCCGCCGCCTGTTTTCCGTGCCGACCACCCCTTTGTCTTCCTGATCCGCGATAATCGCTCGGGTGGAATCCTATTCATGGGCCGCGTCACCGATCCGACGAAGTGAGACCTGGACCGGCCTCATCGTCCAGGTGTCTGCCTTCATCCCATCGCGGCGCCATGGGCTCGGGCCGCCGGAAATTCAGTGTCCGGCTATGCTAAATTCAATAAGAAGGACCACTCGCGGAGAGGTGGCAGAGCCCGGTTGAATGCACCTGACTCGAAATCAGGCATACTCGTAAGGGTATCGGGGGTTCGAATCCCTCCCTCTCCGCCATGAACCCTTCCAGGAACATCCCAAGACATCCAATATAATTCACGAATATCACTAACAGTCGCCTATCTTCGAGCACATCCAGACTCCGTTATCGCCATGTTGAGCCGCGATGCCCCCACGCGCAGAAGCGCGCTGCGTCAATAATGCTCCATCAAGGCTTCCGAGGTCCTGACCCGCCCTGGAAATGAAATTCTGGTTTTCTTATAGTTCAAGACTGATGACTCTCCGGGGACGCTGGAAGGATTGGATTCGGTGAAGGTTATCCGGATCACGGAGGTGACATCAACTGGTCCCGACCTCGGAGCAGAGATCACGCTGGCAGATAAGACGACTCGCCATGACGGCTATAAGAATATCGACGGACTTAACTAGTGCTGATACAGTAGGGGGAAGTCTGGGGAGATATGCCCCTAAACAGCGAAAGCAGCGGACTCGCTTATAAGATGAGAGCGAAGCCGGGCTGGCAAGGAGAAATAATGATAACTCGCAGGGATTTGCTGGTCGCGCTGATCGCCATAGCAGGAACTGCCGCAGCCTTCGCACTAGCCGACCAGGCGCCGGTGATGGGCTCCGCCGTCTTCGATTGGAATTCGATTCCCGCCAAGCCGACGGAGGTTGGCTCGGTGCGCTCATTCTTCAAAGCGCGCACAGCCACGCTGGACGAACTGGAGATGCATGTAACGACGCTGGAACCTGGCAAGGCTTCGCATCCGCCGCATCGGCATCCGAACGAAGAACTGATTATCGTGATGCAGGGCACGGTGGAAACCCTGTCGAACGGCGAGTGGAAGCGCGTCGGGCCCGGATCGGTGATCTTCAACGCCTCCAACCAACTGCACGGTTTGAGAAACGTAGGCGCCGGAGAGGCCGTCTACCACGTCATTAACTGGAAATCGGCTGCAACACCGGAGGCGCAGCAACATTGAGCCGGCAATCATACACAGAAAGGATTTGGGCTTATGCAATTTGATACGATTGGACGGCGTAGCTTTCTAAAGACCGTTGGAGCAGTGGGTATGTTATCGACATTGCCGGAGACGGCCTTGGGGTTGCACGCGGGAAGCGGGCACATTACGCATGAGGCTGCCGCCCCCGGAGCCGAGGAGGACGCGAAGCCGAAATACTCCATCAAGTTTGCCGTGATCGGCCTCGACCATGCCCACATCATGGGCATCACGGCTGCCGTGATTCGCGGCGGCGGGGAGTTGGCCGCGTTCTATTCGACGCTTCCCCGGGAGATTGCCGGATTTCAGAAAATCTATCCCCAGGCGCGTTTGGCGAAGAGCGAGGACGAGATACTGGATGATCCCACGATCCAGCTTGTGGCCAGCGCATCGATTCCTAATTTACGCGCGCCGCTCGGCATCCGCGTCATGAAGCACGGCAAGGACTATCTCAGCGACAAGCCGGCCATCACAACGCTGGAGCAACTGGCCGAGGTGCGAAAAGTTTCTGCCGCGACAGGAAGAATGTTTGCCATTATGTACTCCGAGCGGCTGGAAGTGCGCGCCGCCGTGCAGGCTGGTTATCTGGTCAAGGCGGGGGCGATAGGGAAGGTGGTGCAGACGATCAATATCGCGCCCCACCAGGTGAACGCCCCCAGCCGACCCGATTGGTTCTGGGACCCGGTGCAGTACGGCGGCATCCTGTGCGACATCGGTTCGCATCAGGCAGACCAGTTTGTCTATTACACGGGCTCGACGACGGCTGCCGTGACAGCGTCGCAGATCGCGAATGTAAATCATCCCGGCCATCCTGAGTTTCAGGACTTCGGCGACATGATGCTCCAGGGCAACGGCGGCGCGGGCTATGTGCGGGTGGATTGGTTTACTCCGGATGGCCTGGGCGTGTGGGGCGACGGGCGGCTGTTCATTTTGGGAACCGAGGGTTATATCGAATTGCGCAAGTATCTCGATATCGCCGGGCGGCCGGGCGGCAACCATCTGTTTATTGTGGATAAGAAGCAGACCCGCTACATGGATTGCGGCAATGTAGTGCTGCCCTTCGGGCCGCAGTTTATCTCTGATATTGTGAACCGCACGCACACGGCGCAAGATCAGCAGCAAGCGCTTTTGGCTGCCGAGCTGGTGCTGAAGGCGCAGAAGAACGCGCGGCGCCTAAGTTTTACTGTATAGTCCGGCGCAGGAGGGGGACACACTGAAGTTCGAGCAGGAGAGAACAATGAGATCCATCAGCACGAATAAGGAGTTCCCGCGCAGGACATTTTTGAAGATGTCGGCAGGCGCGGTTGCGGCGGCGGGTTTTCCGGCGATTGTGCCGGCGAGCGTGATGGGGCAGAAAGCTCCGAGCAACCGCATCAATATCGGAGCTATCGGATTGGGCCGCATCTCCCGCGGCCATGACATGCCGGGAATCTGGAAATATGACCAGGCGCGCATCGTGGCCGTCTGTGACCTGGACTCCAAGCGGATAGAAGCGGGCAAGGAACTAGTCAATGGCTACTATGCCGCCAAGGAAGGCAAGGGATACAACGGCGTAACCGGCTACCATGACTACCGCGAGCTGCTGGCTAACAAGGACATTGATGCGGTAGTGATCAGCACACCCGACCATCAGCACGCGATTTTGGCGGTAGATGCGGTGCGCGCCGGTAAAGATGTGTATCTGCAGAAGCCGGCATCGCTGACCATCGCCGAGGGTCGCGCCATGAGCAACGCGGTGACTGCGTCGGGGCAGATCCTGCAGATTGGATCGCAACAACGGTCGTGGAAACAATTTCACCGGGCTTGCGAGCTAGTGCGCAATGGCCGCATCGGGACGATCAAGCATGTTGAAATCGGCCTGCCGGGCGACCCCAGCGGGCCGGAGGCGCCGCCCATGCCGATCCCACCCAACCTCGATTACGACGCATGGCTGGGATCCACGCCGGAGGTCTATTACACCGAGATGCGCGTGCATCCACAGCAGAGTTTCGATCGTCCCGGCTGGCTGCGCTGCGAGCAATTCGGAGCCGGCATGATCACCGGCTGGGGCGCGCACCATGTGGACACGGCTCACTGGGGCATGAATACGGAATATACCGGACCGGTAGAGGTGTGGGGCACGGCGGAATTTCCAACCCACGGATTATGGAATGTTCACGGCAAGTTCCTGACCCATGGCCTCTATGCCAACGGCGTCACCATGGACATCAGCGGAGATTTTCCCAATGGCATCAAGTTTTACGGCAGCGAGGGATGGATCTTTGTGACCCGGGATGTTGAAGTTATCGCATCGGATCCGGGCGGAAAACCGGTAACCCTGCAACCACTGATGGCCAGCGATGCAAAGATTCTGGATAGCGTGATCGGGGCCGAGGAGGTTCATCTGTATCAAAGCGATGACCAGCATGGCAACTGGCTGGAATGCATCCGCAGCCGCAAGGCTCCCATCGCGCCCGCCGAGATTGGACACCGCGCGTGCTCCACTTGCCTGGTGCACCATATTGCGATGAAGACAGGGCGCAGATTGTGTTGGGATCCGGTGAAAGAGCGCTTCCACAACGATGATGAGGCGAACAACATGCTGTCGCGTCCGCAGCGTTATCCCTATATGATGAGCTAACAGGGCCTGTCGAAATAGGGTGAGCGGCCAGACAACCTGATATTCTGAAAGCTGGACTTTTAACGGGCGGAGTCAACCGCAAGAATGAATTCAACCTCACGGTCGGCACCTGCAACTCGGGGAATCAAGCGCATCGACCTGGCCTATGTTCAGTTGGCGACCAGCGAAAGCGCGCGGGATATCAATCGCGATATAGTTCTGGAGATCATCCGTTCCCGGCAGCCGGTATCCCGTGCTGACCTTGCGAGGGCTTCCGGCCTGCAACCCAGCACAGTCTCCGCGATTGTGGAGCAACTAATCACCGAAAAATGGGTCAAGGAAGGCGCCATTGAACGGCGGCCTCGCGGCAGACACCCTACTCTGCTTGCGCTCAACGACGGGTTGGTGATTCTGGCAGCCGATGTGCGGCCGAAGCAGGCTATTGTCGCGCTTCTCGATCTGAACGGGCGATTTCTGGCGCGTGAAGTTGTGCCTCTTGTCTCGGAACCTGAGGGCTCGATCAGCAAAATCATTTCCAGCATGAAGGCCATGCGCACTGGCTACCCCAATCACTCCTTTGAGGGAATAGGCATAAGCGTGCCGGGCCGTGTTGATCCGGAGTCGCAGCGTCTGATCCTTGCACCCAATTTGAAGTGGGGCAGCTACGACATCAAGAGCGATATCGAAAAAGAGATGGGGTTGCAGGTTGAGCTGACCAACGCCGCCAATGCCTGCCTGCTTGCGGAGTTATGGTCAGGCAAGCTCGACGGCATCCACAATGCGGTATTGATTACGGTATCAGAAGGAGTTGGCGGAGCCATCCTGGCTAACGGGCAGATTGTCACCAGCCGCAGTGGCCTGGCCGGCGAGTTTGGCCACAGTCCAATTGACCCGACCGGCCCCTTGTGTGGATGCGGACAGCACGGTTGCTGGGAGGTCTTTGCATCTTCAAACGCTGCGCTTCGATACTACGCGGAGATACACCCGGAAAGCGAGCCAGTCAACATTCATGAACTGCTCCACATGGCCGAAGAAGAGGATCCTGCCGCCATAACAGCCCTGACTCGTCAAGCCACCTGTCTGGGCCGCGGCTTGCGTATGGTTACTACCGCGCTCTCTCCGGAAGTCATCCTGATCGCAGGCGACATCACCACATCGTGGATTCGCTTCGGCCCCATAATTCAGGCCGAATTGGAAGCCACCATGCTGGCCGGGAGTGCGCCGCAGTTGGAAATCACCAACGACGGAGAATTCGCCAGGCTGCGTGGCGCCGCGGCGGTTGTCCTGCAGCGCCATTCGGGTTATCAGCGTTCAGGGTCAAGAACAAATAGAGCCAAAACTCAGCATCCAACACACACTTAATTTAATCAGCGGCATTTTAATTTTTCAACTTATTGAATAGATGCCAACATTCCAACTCCATGAAACTATGCCGCAAAGCGCGCCGTAAAGGCCCACATGAATCTGTTGCGCGATTTGTCGCTTCTATCTAAGCGTAGCCGCCCGTGGAAAGAACCCCGTGCTAAGGCTTAGCCTGTGCGGCATTGCGATAACTCTCAGGAGGCCCAAAATAACTGGGCGGCAGAGGGCTGGGACTGATTACCAGTTTCTCCAGCACCACGCCGGGGTCAACCATCCTGAATTTCAGCGTATGATAACCCGGTTCGTCCAGTTTGAGCGTGGAGGTAATCTTCCGAACGCCGTCGCTGACCGCCTGCTCCCAGTTCTTTTCCGAATTATGTTCCAAAGCATCGACGATTTGCGGCTGTTGATCGTCGAAGGAGAGAGCATACCTCAGTCCGCGGCCGGGAACGAAGTTCAGCGTGGGCGCCAGAATGACTTCCACATTGAACTTGCCTCCCTCAAACAGGTACATCCGGTATTCCAGGACTGGTCCGGGTTGAGGCGGTTCCGCGCTCGGCGCAGTTACCGGGAAAACAGTCATTCCGGAGAGCGTCTCGCCAAAACCGGGAATCTTATCCCAATGAACTTCGCCTGCGCTTGTTTCGCCGGTGAAGTGCTCCGCCTCAATCGAAACACAGTGGTTACCTTCGACAAAACCCTGCAAGGAATTTCTCGCAGGCACAGGCGGATTCAGCGCCCTCACGCGGACACGAACCGCCGTACCGCCTTCCGCAGTGAGCGTAATCGTGCCGTCATTCTCACCCTCGGAGACTCCGGCCCAATCAATGCTGACAAGCAGCCTTTCTTCCTTTGCGACACTTCCATGCGTTTTACTTAGCTTGATCCATGGCCGGTCTGCGCTCGCGGAAAATTCAAAAGGCGCGCTCCCGCGATTGAACGCATCGATGAACTGAGTTTGCCGGTTAAAAACATCGAAAGCAGGCAGCGCAAAGTATCCCAAGTCGCGCGAGCTGGCAAACGGCGACCCTTCGACAGCCACTGCCATACTCGGCCCAGAAACCGGTTGCACCTCAGTAACAGCCGGCATGGCATTGAGCGGCGGCTCGTTCCAGTAGGTGTATCCGATGTGCGTCTGGTCCATCATGTGGTCCCATTTGCCGCGCGCGAGCCTGTGGTTGTACTCGTCGGAAAGCGCGGCGTCCGCTGCAAAAAGGGCCCGTGCCTCCTGCGCCAGATCGTTGGCGCTGATTCTTCCCTGCGTGGCATAAAAATGATTTTTGCCGGCCGTGATGTATAACTCGTTCACGATGGCTGAAGCCTTCGTGGGATATAACACTAACTCGAAAAAGGCATCGCGCTTGTCCTCTGGAAGCTGCCGATAGACCCGCTCGGCTCGCTCGGTGAGCGACTTCCACTCGGAATAAACGCGATCAGCTTCCCAATAATTTATCTGACTGAAGGTATCCGGCTCCAGTTGCTCCGGCTTGCGCCGTCCGTTGTATTGCGTGTACTTAGAGACGATATCCGCAATTTCCGCCGCGTAATCCGGACCGAATTCGCGCTCCGCCCAGAGTTCGGTAAATTCCTGCAGGTGATCCTTGCCCCAGCGGTCCGGATTCCGGGCCAGATTGAGAAAATACTCGATAGGAAACTCCATCGGCTTCAGATCGCCCACATTCACGATCCAGATGCGGTTGGCTCCATAGGCGGAGGCAAGATTCATTTGCTCCCAAACCTTGGTTATGGAGTAAGTATTGAGCCACTTATAGGAGCGTGGACCACCCACATAGTCGAAGTGATAGTAGATTCCCGCGCCGCCGCTGCGCTTTCGTTCATCCGCTGTGGGCAGACGGCGAATATTACCCCAGTTATCATCGCACCATAGCAGCGTTACGTCATCCGGCACGCGCATGCCTTTCTCGTAGTAACCCTGCACCTCCTTGTACAGAGCCCAAACCTGGGGATCGGATGCAAGCGTGGGAGTCTGGTGGCGGGCGATAATCTCCCGCTGATCCGCCACGATTTTTTCCAGCAGAGCGATATCGTCTTTCTCGGACATCGGCATGTCCCCATCGCCGCGCATGCCCAGTGTAATCACACTCTCGTAATTCTTATTCCGTTCGATTCCCTGTTCCCAGAAGGCATCGAGCGTCTTCGCATTGGCTGTGTAGTCCCAGGGGCCCTTGCCGTGCCGTTTCCACTCCTGTTGCGCGCGCAACATCGGCTCATGGTGCGAAGTGCCCATCACAATGCCATATTCATCAGCGAGTTTAGGGTTCAGGGGATCGTCTTCGTTGAAGGCATTGCCCCATATTGCAGGCCAGAGAAAGTTCGCCTTCAGGCGAAGCAGAAGTTCAAAAACTTTTTCATAAAACTGGTGGTTGAATCCACCGAACTTCTCTTGAGCCCAGCCGGTCAGCGAAGGAGCCTCGTCATTGAGAAAGATGCCGCGATACTTGACCGCTGGTTCGCCTTGCACCCAGCGCCCTGCCTTCACAAACAGCGCATCCTTATGTTCCACAGGGACATCCGCCCACCAGTACCAGGGCGAAACTCCGATCTGTTCGGAGAGATCGTAGATCCCATAGATAGTCCCGCGCTTATCGCTACCCACGATCACCAGGCCGCGCGCGACGCCGGGAAGGGGATGGGGCACGACTTGGATCAGCGTTGATTCCCACTTGCCGGCGATCTGACTTATATCGATTTTGCGCTGGCGGATGAGTTGGTCGATGATCCGGCTCTTTCCGATTGTGCCGATGAGGACCACGTCGCCGGATAGGGACTTCCCGTCCTCTTTGATCAACGCATTGCGGCCACTCACGCGGAAGATGTCAGCCTGCAGATCTTGAGCTGCGCGCGCCACACCGGCGTATTCGTTTGGGTCCACATAGAGCATCGCCGCGGATCCCTCATACAACAGCCGGAAGCTGTTGAAAGCCGGTGTGATCTCTACATATTTCGGCTGGCCAATGCTAAAACCACGCGACGGGAAGATCGCAGCAGCTATCAAGAGAAGCCAAGGAATGATCGGCTTCCAATCACTGGGCCTGGGGAGAATACGACGTTGGAGAGGGGCGCGAGAGTGGAGGCAAGCTGACATTGGAATCAATACCACACATATAATTTGTGAAGCGAAGCATATAACCGGAAAGCGTGAACTGTCAAGCAGTCCGCTTGTGCATGATACTCTGATGGCTATGTAAACCGGCAAATGCAGATGCTCTGAAAGCGATGTGGCGGCGAACTATTTGGCGTATTGTTTGACGGGAGTATAAAATCGTGAGCTTAGTGTCCAGTGTTGCGCGAGGTAAAAACAGACCATGACCGACCAGCAATGGAAGACGCTCGTCTCTGTCGTTCGCGGAGGAGCGATACATCCTCTCCCTACAGCTTTCATTATCGATAGTCCCTGGCTCCCGAATTGGGCAGGGAACACGATTCTGGATTACTTCACCGACGATCGCATTTTTTTAGACGATAATCTCAAGGCCATTCGCACCTTCCCGGAAGCGATTTTTCTGCCGGGTTTCTGGTCCGAATACGGGATGTGCACGGAACCCTCGGCCTTCGGTTCTGTCTCCATCTGGGGCGAGAACGACTTCCCCTTTGCCACGAAAATGTTGCACTCGCCGTCCGAGGTCGAGCGTCTAGAAAAGCCCGATCCGCGCAAACACGGCTTGCTGCCCTTTGTGATCAAGCGGCTCCAGCACCTGCAGCCGGAGATCGAAAAGGCCGGCCACAAAATACGCTTCGCTGTGGCCCGCGGCCCGCTCAATATCGCCTCATTCCTGATGGGCGCGCCGGAGTTTCTGGAGGCGCTGAAGACTGAACCGGAACTGATGCATCGCCTGCTCGCTATCATCACGGATTTTTTAGTGGATTGGATCGCGGCGCAGCGCGAGGCATTTCCATCGATTGACGGTGTTTTCTTGCTCGACGATATTGTTGGATTTATAAGCCGTCGCGATTTCGAGATGTTCGGTCTGCCTTACCTACAGCGCGCGTTCAGTGCGGACGTGACCGTAAAATTCTTCCACAACGATGCCCCCTGCAGGGCGAGCGCGCCATTACTCGACGCGGCGGGAATTAATCTGCTCAACTTCGGCGTTCAGCACACGCTGGCGGAGATGAAAACCTGGACGAACAACCGGATTGCGCTGATGGGAAACATTCCTCCGCGGGATGTGCTGGCCGAGGGAACGCCGGCTGATGTAAAGCGCTCGGTCAGGGAGATGCTGAGCGCTCTCGATGACCGGTCACGCTTAATTATTTCATGTGGTGGAGGAATGCCTCCACATGTGCCCACGGAGAATATCCAAGCGTTGATCTCGACGGTAGCAGAGGAGACGGGATAGGCGCGGTCGGGGGGAGGGTCAACCTCTCCCCCACCGATAGCTTCAAAATTCCAAAAATCATAGCCTATCCGGTCTTTTTTATCCGCTCTGCGGCGATGCCAGAGCGTCACTTCCAATTCCGAATGAATGTATAACGCTAACAAAACATTGAAGATGTGGACCAAGATCGCGCTATGATGCTGTTCCGAAGCGCCTTCCCGCTAAGAAGCGGGGTCTCTTCTTATTTAACAAATACCAATCCATGGGTCCGGCAAAGAAATAAATCAATTTATTCTTGACAAATTTATTGAGTTGCAACTATAGTTCGAGAGGCCAAATAAACCGTCATTTAACTGTGTCCAATTTCCGCTACGGGCGGTTTTCCGGCCAGACGATATCCAGATCAAATGGAATCAAGAGGTTAGGGAGGATTTAAGGGTCAACCCCCGCGAGAATTTTTGCGGAGTTTGGCAGAAACATAATCAATTCACAGCATTCAGGAGGAAATTATGTTTGGCAGGCCAGATATGAATCATCGGTTCAAAGCGGGCGCTATCGGAGCCCTGCTGGTGGCGGTTGCGCTTCTCACCATCTGTTTTGGGAGCGGCACCGCGAATGCA
>Ga0326727_10001494_pt1 | contig 86044 bp, 65 predicted proteins | sample MB2enrmetagenome_FD_207643 | JGI IMG/M metagenome (GOLD analysis project Ga0326727, IMG submission 207643) | Lab enriched peat soil microbial communities from McLean, Ithaca, NY, United States - MB29MY | ecosystem: Environmental > Terrestrial > Soil > Wetlands > Peat | place: USA: New York...
CACATGTCAACAGGTGTTTTTGCCGCTTTGGGACCCCGACGAGAGATTGGCCGTTGGAACGGCAACCTCCTTAAAAACGCGAATGTCTCCACTGTACTCGGAGCGTCTTGGTGCGATTTGGTGCTAATGCCGCTTTCCTCCTGAGTCACGGGAATGGTTTTTGTGGCGGCGTCCAGCCACCCCTTGACGATGGGAGCACCGAGACGGTGCTGGAACCCGCAGCCGAGGGCGGCTGCGCTACATAGCCCCGGCGACACAATGGCTGCGAGGGTGGCTCTTTTTTGCCATCCACATAGTTTTTTAGGTGCTAATAGGTGCTAACAGGTGCTAAAAGGTGCCATTGGCCTTTGGAGCAGGGCCGTTTCGGAACGCATCAGAAGCCGCAAGCGTTGATTGGGGATTGGTCATTGAAAATTGGTCATTGGCCATTGAAATCCGCCTCCCCAACGGCTCAATGGCCTTCAAGATGTCAAAGAACAGGCGCGTGAGCGCCGCACGGTTTCCATATTACCACGTTTTTATGGGAATGCGACATTTATTTTCACATTTATTTTTCAGATGAATTCACCGCAGACGACGGAGAACAGGCAGAAGCGGAAGGGGGAAGAATTTCCGCCCATCCTTTTTCGGCGCTGCCATCCCGAAAAGTGTTTTTGACAACATTTTTGCCACAAAGGAACGCAAGTACAAAGACCACAACTTTTCGGGATAGCAGTACTGAAACACGCGCGTCTGGTCCATGGGATGTTGCGCGCCGGGTCAAGGTTTGGCCGGGAGCAGGACGGTGACGCGGCCGGTGTATTTGGCCAGCAAGGGATGCGGGCGGCCGCCTTTTTTCTCGTCGTTGGCGTCGGTCGTAACCGGCTGGTCCGAGGTTTCGGCCTTTTGTGAACCGGCTTCCTGGGCGGCCGCCGTCTGGCTGCCGGTGCTGGCGCTGGCGGCGGAGGCCAGGGCGGATTGGGCGCCGCCTCCAGAAACGCTCTGGGAGAGGGCGACGCCCTCGAATTTGCCACCGGTGACATTGATCCCGCCGCCGGCGATGGCGATTCCCGAGATGGAGGTGTTGGCGCTCAATGAGACCGACCCCCCGGCCATGGCGGTGACGTCCAGCGTGTCGCCGTGGATGGTGGAATTGCCGCTGGAAATGAACAATCCGCTAATTTTCCCCGAGGCCTGGGCGTCGGTGTTAATGGCGATGATGCCGGAGTCGCCGGCATCTATGTTACCCACATAGATAACCGCGCCCGTTTGGGGGTTCACTGTGCCGGCCGTCAGGCTCACCGTCGGCGCCAGGGAAGTATTGCCATTCTCCGGTTCCTGCGTAATGCCGCCGACGGCGGCAATAATGTTTCCGCGCGGGGTCAGGACGGTGATGTTGCCCACCGCCAGGCCGGAGGGGGCATCGGGCAGGGTGGTGGCCAGAATGCCGCTGCCGGCGATGGGCTGCTGAGGAGAGGAGACGGCGCCGGTGGCGGGATTGACGACCACTTCATTGACCAGGATTTCGGTGAGGTTGCCCGTTCCGGCATTGACGTTGCCTTGAAGGGACTCGACAAAAATATCCCCTCCGTCAAAAGCGGCAATGCGGGAACCCTCCACATTGATATTGCCCTGGGCGATAACGCTAATGTCGCTGTCGCCCGAGGTCCAAATCCCGTGAGGCACATTGGGCCGCTGCAGCGGCAAGTTGGCCAGGCCGGCGTTGAGCGCGCCGCCGACATTGATGTCAATGGCGCCGCCAAACCAGGAGCTGATCATGGAGGCAAACATGTCCAGGTCACCCGTGAGGTTGATGCGAATGGCGGCCCCGTGGGTGGCGATTTTGGCCAGGGCATGGTTGACGGCCGGACCGACCGAACTGATGCCTTCGGTCGAAGCGCCCAAGTCCATGGACTGCGCCGAGATGTCCAATTCGCCGGGGCCGCCAATGACGATGCCATTGGGAGGGCTGATGGTGGTTTTGCTGGCGGCATAGAGGGATTGGATGGCTTGGTAGATCGGCTGCGTGCTGCCGGAGTTGGCGGCAAAAGTGGCCGTGGTGGTGACGTAGTTGCCATTGGCGTCAAGAATGGGCTGTCCGTCGGGGTAGTAGGTTTTTTCCTGGAGGGTGCCCGTGAGCAAGGCTTCCGTGGCCGAACTCATAACGCCGCTGTAACCCAGTTGGCGCGTGGCCGGGAGATAGAACAGGTTCAAGCTGGGGAAAAGCGCCCCGGCGTCGGTCGAGTTCGGTCCGGAGCCGGGCACGACCGCGTTTTCCAGGAGTTGAAGGTAATTGGGCACGGCGCCCCCATAAAGCGGCGCGGGCAGGCTCAGGGGCGTGCTCAAGGTAAAAAAGGAATAACTGTTCTGGTCAATGATGCTTCCAGTCACGTGAAAGAAGCTGACGTCGCTGCCGTGAAGGTTCTGGCCGGTGAAGCTGACGTTGTTCATGTTGCCCCCCACCGTGACTTGGGTCTCTTTGGGACTGATGAGGGTCAGGTCATCCAGATCGCCCGCGATATTCAAGACGACCGGCTGGCTGTTGGCCAATTGCACCGGCGTGGCCGCGTGATCATTGGCAAAATCCGTCGCGCCCGCCTGACCCTGGCCGATCCAGCGCGTGAAGCTGCTGTCCGACATGGCCAGCGTATAGCCATTGCCCTGGAAACTACCCGGCGGCGGCGTTCCCGGCGCGTTGGGGGGCGTCCCCGCCGGGACGGTTGTGGTTATGGTCAACTCCCCGTCGGGCGAGGGAAAGAGGGTCACGTTGTCGCCCATCAAGACGCCGCCTGCCCCGGCGTTGATGGTCAGCGAAGGCGGGTAAATGCAGGGGACAAGGTATCCGCTGTAGCGCGGGACGCTGGTTCCCCCGACCAAATCCACCGCGCCGCCGGCGTTCAAGGTGACTGAGGCCTCGGGCGAGTAATTGAAGAGGTTGTTTTGGGAGGCCTGCGCGCCATACCAGCCGGCGTTGAGGGCGCCGTTGGGATTGCGCACTTCCTGGAGGACGATGTTGCCGTTGGGCGCGTTGACGACCCAACTGCCGGTGGCCAGGCTCAAGGCCAGGTAATCACTGATGCTGCTGGCAGACCCCGCGCTGCCGTTCAGCGCCGTGATCGTGCTAGGCACAGCCACCCCGTTCGCCTCGCTGTCGGCCGCGACATAATGTCCATAAACGCTGCCGCCCGCCGTGATGGTCACCACCCCAGGTTCCGGCCCGAAGGCGCCCGACCCCGCATCGGAGGGGCTGGTGCTCTCGCCCGTCGGAAGAAAGCTGGTCACGTTTCCCCCCGCCGTGATGGTGACATTGCCGCCCGCCGCGGTGCTGATGCCCCCCAGGAGCGAGGAGACCCCGCCGGTGACGAAGGCGTAACCATTGGCATTCTGGCCGGCGTTGACGTTGCCGGCGAGGGCATCCACGTTGATACTGCCGCCGCCCACAGTGCGGATGGCGCCGGTGCCAGCGGCGAAGGTGTTTCCAATCTGAGTTCCAAGCAGGACGCTGTTGGCCGCCGTCACATTGATGTCGCCATTTTCGGTTTGCAACACGCCGGTCCCGGAGAGGCTGACCGAGCCTGTGCCACTGGTATTGACACTGGTGGAAGAGGCAAAGGTCGCGCCGGCGACCAGGTTAAGAGACCAGTCCTGGCCCGCCGTGATGCCCCCGCTCATGGTGATGTTGCCGGCCGCCTGCAAGGTGGCCGTGGCGGGCGTGGCGCTGTCGGGCAGGTTCCAGCCCAGGCTGCCCCCGATGGAGATGTTTTGGGAAATGGCCTGGAGGAGAATGGAGCCGCCGCCCGAGGAGGAAATTGAGCCTGTGCCGATGGAAATGCCGCTGCCGCCAATGAGGGTGACGTTGCCGTTGGCCGTTTGCACGCCGGCGTTCCCGCTCAAGACGACCGTGCCGACGCCGGCGGTGACGCCCGTGGGCGAAGTGAAATTTGCGCCCGCAATCAGGTTGACGCTCCAGTTCTGTCCGGCCGTGAGGCTATCGCCGGTGTTGAAGATGATGTTTTTGCCCGCTTGCAACGTCACGCTGGTCGCCGTGGCGCTGTCGGGCAAGACCCAGGGCGTGGCCAGGGTGATGTTCTGCGAGGCTTGCAGAATGATCTGGGAAAAAGAGTCCAGCGAATTGGGGTTCAAGTTCAAGGTGGAGGGCGAACTGCCTTCGCTGACCGTGCCCGAGGTGGCCGTCGAACCCGTGGCGCTGAGGGTAATATTGACGGGGTCTATAATCATCCTGCCGCCGGCCCACCCGGCGTCGGCGTGGCCATTGATCTGGGACTGGATGGCATTGATCTGGGAGGCGGAAATTTCAACCTGGCCGCCCGCGCCACCCTGAGCGCCGCCGGAAACATCAATCACCGACGTGGCCGCGTCACTGAACGAGTTGCCCGATTTGATGGTGACTTGCCCGCCGGAACTGACCCCCTGGGTGTCGCCCCTGGCCGAGATGTCGGAGCCGGCGCCCAGCGTCACACTATCGCTGGCCACGATTTCGATCACGCCGTTCTGCTCGCGCACGGAGTTGGCCTGGATAAGGCCGCCTTGATTGACGACTTGCGCGTGCAGCGCGATGGTTCCGGCGTCGGCGATCAACCGGCCCGAATTGTCAACCGATCCGTCCGGCAGAGTCACTGCGGCGCTGAGGCCCCGTCCGTCCGGGCGGTCTGAGACCAAAACGTGCTTGCCCGCATAAAGGCCGATGTTGCCCTCCGGGGCGGTGATACTGCCGTGGTTCTCGATTTCATGGCTGATGAGGAAGACCGAGCCGCCCGCCCCGGCGTTGATCTGGCCATAATTGATGATGCTGGCCGTGGGCGGCGGAGCGGCGAATTGCCACGAGCCGCCCGCAAAAACATCCAATGGCGCCACGGGCGCTGTCGTCATGACCAACCCCGCGGCGTTGATCACGGCGTTGCCGCCCACGAAGAAACCCGATTGGTTCTGCAAGACCACATAGCCGTTGGCATCCAGATGGCCCAGAATTTGCGTTGGATTGGGACTGTTGATCTGGTTCCACACCACCGAGCTGGACGAAGGCTCGATAAAGCGGGTGCTTTCGTTGGCCCCAATGTTGAAGCTGGCCCAATTGATGACCGCGTTGCCGGCGGTCTGAATGGTGAATTGCGAACCTTGAGTGGTAAAGGTCGCCCCGCCCTGGGTCACCACCGGCCTGACGGGATTGGCCGCCGCGCCCGGCGGGCGCGACAACCCGAGCAGCGCCCCCGCCAGCCCCGCGACCGTCATGTATAACATTTTTCTCATGCTCGCTTTTCTCACCACCGGCCAGCCTACACGCCGCCGGCGACGCCATGAAGCCGCCCAATGTTAAATTCCGGTGACAAATCAGAACTGCGCGCTCAAGGAGAAGGCCACGTGCAGGTGATTGGCCTCCGTTGTCGGCGTGCTCAGAAGCGGCCAGGCCAGCGAAAGCATGCCGTTGAAGTGCGATCCCAGCGAGGCCACCCCGGCCACGCCCGTCCCCCACAAGGGCACTGTTGCCTTGCGTCCCTCGGGGTCCAAGAGATACGTGTCGGCGTAATCCATGAAAAGGGAGGCGCGCACGATCAAGGGCCGGCTCGTGCCCGCGCCGGCATATCCAATGCGGTAGGAGGGCCATTTCAATTCCGAGGTGACCCGCCAGCCGGAGTCGCCGAAGACCTCCCCTTCGCGGTAGCCCCGGACGCCGGCGATGCCACCGCCGCCAAATTGCTCGTTGCTGATGAGCGGTTCGCTGGCCCACTGCCCGTCGGCCCGCAAGGCCAGTTTCCAGTCCCCGCCCAGGGCCTGCTCGCGGCTGGCGTTGCCGTTCAGTATTTCCCAGTTGCCGCCGGAGCGGGTCGAACCGGAAATGGCCTGTAAATTCTCCCGCCCGTTTGAGTACCAAAGGTTGGGCGAATAGCCCACGCCAAATCCGGTCGTTCCCCGCGCATCCATCCGTTCGGCGTCCCAACGGAGTGTCACGGGAAGATAAGCCACCGACCTGATGGTGGTCGGGACGGGCGAAGGGGTCACGGTCACGCGCTTGTAGGGATTGCCGGAGGTGGTGGTTCCGTACTGGGTGAAAATGAAATCGTTGGTTTCAAAGTTAATCTCCTGGTAATCCTTGTAGTCCACACCCGCCTGGAAACGGGAGCGAAATCCGCCCAACTCCCCCAGCGGCTGGGTCAGGCGAAATCCCAGCGCCTCGTTGACGGTCAAATCCTGATGTATCGTTTGCTGCGCAATGGTGCTGCCGTTGGTTCCGGCGTAAATCGTCTGGGGCGAACCGGACAGCACGCCCGTGTCAATGGTCGAGCGGCTGGCATAGACGTTCAGCTCCGGCGCTCCGGTCGGCGGCGGCTGGACGAACTTGCGCGTCGCCTCGTCGTAGCCGAATCGGCCTGCGCTGCGGGCCGCCTCATCGGCGACCGATTCGGGCGCCGAGAGCGGCAGGCGGTAAAAGGCGCTGTAGTTGGCCACCAGCGGCAGGTCGTAGAGGTTCCACCCTCCGCCCCGCTTGTATTCCTCCTCGGAAAAGGTGTACTGCACGCCGAGGCTATGGTCCAACTGCCACAGATTGTTATAGACGGCCGAGGCGGCCATTCGCATCTCCGGCGTGCCGGGGGTGCTTTGATCGTTGGCTTCCAGCTTGGCGTGCAAGGGCAGGCGATCCTTGACCCGCAAGAGCAGCAAGGTCGTTTCGGGGTCCGGGCCGGGTTGGATTTCGGGGTAAATCTGGCGGTCCTGATTGCCATTGGCCAAATCCAACTGTGGCTGGAAGAGTTTGCTGTTCAACAGGAGGTTGGTCTTCAACCCGGGCAACACCCGCATCACGTTGTTGGAACTGTAGTGCCGGTTGCCCGAAACGACAATGCCCGCCAGGCGCCCTTCAAAGACCCGGATTCTGAAGACGCCGTTGGTTAATCGCTGCTGCGGAATGGTCACGCTGATGGTGTCGAAACCGCGGTTGTGATACTCCAACTGCAACTCCTTGACCGCGCGGGAAACATCGTCAAAGGTCACATTGGTCCCGGTGTGTTTGGACAGAATGTCATTGAGCGCCTTCTCCGGCAGGCGGGTGTTGCCGGTGACCTCGTACCGGCTCACGGAAAAATGAAGGGTCTCGCTCTTGGCGGGCGCCGCCGCCTGAACCGCCGGGCTGTGGATCGGGGCGGAGTTTGTTTCGGCCCCGCGCACGGCCCAACAGACGCTCCAGCCGGCCAGGCCGAGCGCCAGACCGCGCTTCAATGACAAAAGCCAGGGACTGGGTTGAATCATGTGGGGGCTTTCATTCCGGTCGCTTAAAATTGGAGCCGGCAGGCCGCCCGCGGTTTGACCTGCTGCCGGCGCCACTGTCCCGGGCTGACCCCGTAGCGTCTTTTGAACAAGAGACTGAATATGCTGCTGGACTGGTATCCGCTGTCCAACGCCACTTGAACGACTTTGGCGTCCGAGTTGGCGAGCAACTCGCAGGCCTTGGCCAGACGCAATTCCGTTCGCTTCTCCAGAAAGGAAGCGCCCAATTCTTCGTGGAACAAACGGTTCAGGTGCCGGGGGCTGCAGGACATCATGGGCGCCAGTTCCGAGACCGACAACCTGACGAATTCCGAAGCCGCCATCTGATCCAGCACCCGCCGGAGCCGTTCCCGGCCATCGGTCCAGCCCCGGCGCGCCGCCGGGTCCGGCTCCATTTCGCAATCGATCATCTCCATGAATAGTTGGAGCATCTGCAGGCGCTGCGAAGAATGGGTCGCGCCGGGGTTCTGCCGGAGGCTTCTGAAGCGCGCGGCCATCGGACTGTCCGGCGGCAGCACGCGCGCGGAAAGTTCGTCCCGCCGCGCCGCCTGCTGGAGAGAGTGCTGCTCGCGCAAACTGAGCACCCCGAGCAGTTTGCCGGCTTCGACGCAAAAATAGCTCACGGCCACTTCGTTCAACTGGCTGGCGCGCAGACTGCCGGCGGCCGCGGCGGAAAGCACGAGCATCGAGCCGGGCGGGATTTCCCGCGCCCCGCTGCGGTGCTGCCAGTAACTGACGCCGCATTCGATTTGCAGCAAACACCATTCGCGAAAATGCGGCCTCCATTCTCCACCCCTGGGCAGGCGGATTTCATGGAGCACCAGATGCGGCTCAAAATGCGGACTCTTCTTCACGTGGGCGGCAGTGTCACAGACCGGCGTGACAATCATTAGTCGAAATCGTTACATTATTGCAACGAAATGCTCCCCGCTTGTTCAGCAGTCCCTCTTGTCCTCGAATGCAGTTCAATTACTCAGGTAATCCCTTCTGATCTCAACCTTCAATCCTAATCCTAATCTCCTCCGAACAATCGGTAATCAGATTAGATTAAGATTAGGATTAAGATTAGGATTAGGAGACGGAAACCGCGACCCCCAAAACGAAATGCCGTCCTTACCCTCCCGCCTGCGTGGCCAGGCCGACTTTGGTAATGTCCAACTGCTGGAGCGCATCCAAAACCTTGATCATGTTTTGGTAGTCAACGTCATCCGCGCCTTTGACGACGATCTTCGGGTCCGGGTCCGCCGCCTTGAGGGCGCGCAATTTCTCCTTCAGTTGGCCCTCGGGAACGGGTTGGTCGTTCAGAAACACACGCCCTTTCTCGTCCACAACTATATGGTGGATCCGCGGCTTGGCTTCCGCCGGTTGCACCGGCGGCGGTTTGCCCGATGGCAGCGACATCTCCAGGCTGTTGACCATCTGCGGCGTGGTGATGATGAAGATGACCAGCAGGACAAACACCAGGTCCAGCAAGGGCGTGATGTTCAACTCAGTCAAGATGCTGTGCCCGCGGCGGCTGGTTTTCTTCATGCTTTATTGGGCGATTGGCTCGGCTTCGACGACATCGAAACGGACCACCACGCGCGGGGGAAAATGGGCCGGAGGCGGGCGGTCCACGCCGTGGGCCGCGGCCAGCGCCTGGCGCACCGAGTCGTCCCATCGTTTGTTGCCGGAGGTTTTCTTCCAGACCGGCCCGTCAATCTGCCCCGATGGATCCACCGCCACTTCCACCTCGGCGACAAAGCTGTGGTCGTCCATATCGTCGGGCCGGTTCCACCGCGAGCGCACCGAGGACTCGATGAGGCTCTTGTAGATTTGCACGGGGTCCGAACTGCTTTCCACCGCCTTGCCCCCCTCGAAGACAAAGGACGGCACTTCCACCGCGGGCGGGGCGACCACCGGCGGGGCGACGGCCACCGATGGCGGCGGCGCTTGGGGCGCTTCCCTCGGCTCTTGAACCTTGGGGGCCTCGGCCATCTTGGGCATCTCCAGTTTGGGCGCCTCTTCCTTGGGTTTCTCCGGCTCCTTGGGTTTTTCCGGCGGCTTCTCTTTGACCATCTCCACGGCAATTTTCTTGATCTGCTTGCCGAGCAATCCCTCGCGCGCAGCGAAATAAAGCACTGTCAACGCGATGATCCCATGAAAGGCCAGCGAGAAGAGCAGATTGACTTTTGCCGAATTGCGCGGCTTTCGTTTCCGGGTTTGAGGAGTCATGGGCGCGCCTTCGTTCATTTTTGATCCGCCGGTTCAGTCGCCAGGTCCACTTTGCCCACATTGGCCTGCTGGCAGGCATCCAAGACGGCCCGAATTTGCCGGTATTTGGCCTTGCTGTCCCCGCGCACGATGACACTCAGGTCCGGATCGTCCACCCGGAGTTCCACCAGTCTGGCCTGCAAACCCGCGAAGTCCACCGTCGCCTTGTTGATCCACAGTTTGCCGTCGGCCTCAACGGTGATGTAATTGGCCTTGCGCGGCGGGTCCTTCTGATGCTTGGAGGCATTGGGCAGCTTGAGGTCCAGGTCATTGACAATGGGCGTGGTGGTGATGATGAAGATGACCAGCAAGACAAACGCCAGGTCCAGCAACGGGGTGATGTTCAACTCGGTCAGCGACTGATGCGTCGAATGGGAGCACTTTTTCATTTCATCTCCCCTGCCCTGCTAGGAGCGTCCCGCCAGCGCTGCGACCTCCAACACGTCCCTCCCGTCGGCCTGCAAGGCCTCGACAATGCGTGCGGCCAGCGCTTCATTGGCGGCCTTGATCTCTTCGGACAAAGGCCGGTTGTCCACGTAGCGATGCTCCATCTGGTTGGCCAGCCGGCTGGCAAAGCCATCCAACTCCTGCGTGATGGCCCGAATGGTTGTGACCATGAAGTTGTAGCTGAACATCGCCGGGATGGCCACCAACAGGCCGATGACCGTGCAGATCAACGCCCCGGCCACACCGGGCGCCATGGCCGTCAGCGTCGCCGCCCCGGCGTTGGCGATGCCGGCAAAGGTCTCCATCACACCCCAAACCGTCCCGAGCAAACCGATGAACGGCCCGCCGGCCACCGCCGTGGAGAGCACGATCATCCCTTTCTCCAAGGACATGGCTTCCGCCGCTGCGGCCTCCTCCATGACCACCTTGACCGCCTCGAAGGACGCTCCGCTGATGCGGGTCGTGCTCGAACGCACGAAAACCTCCGTCTGCCCATGCCCCAGGCTGGGGTCGGACGTGACATCCGGGCGGGCCCTGACATGCACCGGATAGTTCTTCAAATGGTAAGCCAGCTCTTCGGCCCCTCGCGCGTAGAGATGAAAGGCGGGCGCGCCCTCAAAACTTTCCGCCTTGCGCTTGATGTCCAGCGGATCGCGCGTCTCGTTGTAAGCCGCGAAAAACTTCTTCGCCCACCGTCGGGCGATGGCCAACTGCCGGGCTTTGGTGATGATGATCGTCCAACTGAAGAGCGAGAGCACCAGGAGCGCGGTCATCGTGATCTTGCCCTCCGGCGTCGCCCTGCCGATGGCGAATTTCAAGGCGTTGGTGGCCAGGATGGGGCTGATATGAAATAGGAACATGGCTTTAGGAAGTTGAGGGTTCGATAGCAAGTCGGCGCCCCCGCTTCCGGCCTTGGCGGCCTGGAAGCCTGCGCCGCCGGCCGCCCATGCGTTGCCCTCCCGCCGAACCGGGCGCCGCGATGTGCGCTGCAAATAATCTCAAGTCAATTGCGTGCCGCATCGTCCCCAGACTAACACCCATCCTGTGACGAACATCGGACGATTCGGAAACAATTGTGTGAAATCATCCAGCGCGCTTCAAGCGCCCGGCACACCTGTCGCCGAATGCCGGCCGCCGGCCAGGGGTTTCGCCTCACGGACCATGACTTCAAATGGGCGGAGCTGGAAAGTGTGCGGCTGGCGGGCGGCTATTTTCAACGGCGCCAAATCCCCGCCATTTTTCCAGGGGCTTTTGAGCCGGAAACCCTCGGCTGAACCCGGCGGGAGATCGAACAATGTCGCCAGGTCCGCCGCAAACACCGCCGGTTTGTCGCTGGGATTGCGCAAGAGCAGAATGCCCTTGCGCGGCGCCCAAGAAGCCCAGCCATAGACCTCTCCCTTGCCCGGATCGCCGCCAACCCAATGCGTATCCACCAGCACATCGGCATTCCGGCGCGACCACTTGGCGGCCTCGGCCAGATCGTCCCATTTCCGCCGGTTCATCAGGCCGGGGGTGACGTATAATTCCTGCAATTGCGTGCCGCTCCCAAAAAAGGTGCGCGTTTGATCGGCAAAATCCTCATCGCTCATGGCCGCAAGATGAAACGCATTGGTCGCGTAAAGGACGCCGTGCAACATCAGCGCGTTGAGCGGGTATAGGGGCGCTGCCTTGACCACGTTCTGATACGTTTGCGCGTCACGATAGGTCATCCATTGCTGGCACCACGATCCTTGGCCTTGAAAGTCATGATCGCTTCCGCCACGCCACGTCGAATCCGCCTCCAGCAGCCAGAATGGCGAAGGCCAGGTGCCGGTGGTTTGGTTGATGTAAAGGTTCGGTTCCGCGGCCCGCAAATCCGCCAACAGTTGCAGCATGGCGTCGCCATCGCGGGTCAGACCTTCCCGGCTTGCCCTGGCCCCGGCGGCCAGCCCGTCAAACTTAAACTGGTTGACGCCGTACTTCTGAATCATTTCCAGGCAAATCTGACGAAAAAGTTGATAGTACTTCGGCCCCGCCAGCGAAAATCCACTGGCGTTGGTTTCATAACCCAGTTGGCTGCCATACTTCAATCGTTGTTCCCTCGCGTCGGCATAGCCGCCGAAGGGCGACAACCAGACGCCGATGCCGGCATGATACTTGGCCGCGGCCGCTTTCAACGGGGTGAAGCCGTTTGGAAAGCCGGCGTGGAACTTCCACAGCGTTTTGTTGTCATCCCAGCCATCGTCAAAAAGGAAGGAATCCATCCGCACGCCGCGCTCCCGCACGAGGTGGCGGCCAAACTGTTCAATCGCGTTCAGGCTCTCGGCTTCATTGAACTTCCGGTTGTCCCACGCGATGTCATACCACGAATTGTAATGCAGAAACGGCCGGTAGGGATGGGCGCGCTCACGCTCGATGTAGGCCAGAAAACCGCGCCGAATCTGGCCCGCAGGCAGCACTCCCAGCACCAGTCGCTGTTTCAGTGTCTCTCCGTCCTTCAAGACCGCGTTCCGCGCCAGACTGCATCGCACAACATCATCCCCTCCTACCAGGTTCTGCGACATGGGATGCTCATAGCCGCAAAAAAACGTCCCCGCCACCACCGGCGACCCATCCACCGCCCCCATTGTTTTCGCCCCCGCCAACTTCTGCTCAAACAAGACAATCTCCTTGATCCCCACATCTCCTCCGCTGGCCCGCAACGTCAGTTCCTGCCGCAGGTAGCCGGCCCTTTCGCGCATGCTCGCCTTCCAGCTTGCGCTCAGATGATCCGGCGCGTCGGAAAATTCCAGGGCCATTTGCCTCCCTGCAAAATGACGCGCGGCAATCGGCGACGCCGGTTCCGCCGGCAACGTTTCCGTGCGCGGTCTTCCGGCCAAAGTGAACTCCGAGGCCTTCAGGGTTCTTCCGTCCTGCAACACCAATTGAAAACACTCGCTGTTGATCTCCAGCGAGCTTCCGCCGGCCTTGTCAATCAGCGTGGACGCCAATTGGCCCGAAGAAACGTCCCACTGCCAGGCGATCACGCCGTTTTCCAACCGCCCCTTGCTCTCATCGCCGTAAACGGACAACAACGATGTCGCGCACACAATCCCGATAATGACCTTTTTCATGTGTGGCAAAATAGCGCCCTTCCCGCCCTCCGCGCGACACATTTCTCGGAATCCCGTCGTTTTGGACGGTCATTTTGTGAAAATCACCCTGATTTGCCGGTCGTCGGGCAAAAAATGTGGATTGACAATATTGTGAAATAGTGAGCAAATCCACGCTGGCATGAGAGCTTTGGTTTCGAACCAAATTGGCCGGCGAAGCGCAGCCTTGGCACCAAAACAAGGGCGTGCGGGACACCGAAGTCGTTTTGAAGGGCTTGAATCGCGAAATAGACCGGTCGTACAACAGCGCCTTTCTCCCCTCCTTTCGATTGACTCAGCCGCGAAAGTCCCTGAATATTTCACTTCATCATTCCGCATCAGCGATTCCGCCAGTGTTCTGCAAGATTTCACAGACGAATACGTATAGGTTAATGAAACTGCAAAGATGCGTGCGCCGATGGCAAACGAACTCAGAGGTCTCAACATGAAAATCAACAATTTGATCTGCTTCCTTAGCTCCATGGCTGTTGTCAGCTTATCGCTTGGCGCTCAAACTTTGACCACGCTCGTCTCGTTCTCGGGAACCAAAGGTGAACACCCGGGAGCGACACCGAATTCCCTGGTTCAAGGCTCGGACGGTAACCTCTATGGCGCGACAGAAGGTGGAGGTTCAGGCAGAGCTGGCACCATCTTTAAATTAAGTCTCAGCGGCCTTCTAACGACATTTGTTTCTTTCGACGGCACGGACGGAGCCGGCCCAAACTCGCTTGTACTGGGGACTGACGGGAACTTTTATGGAACAACCATTTCCGGCGGCACCTATGTCGGAACCATTTACGGAATTACGGCCCAACTCCCTGGGTTCGGAACCGTATACAAAGTCACCCCTTCTGGAACAGTCAAAACGTTGCATGTGTTCACTGAAAGTGCGGGCCTTGCTGAACCGAGTACATTAGTTCAGGCGGCCGATGGCAATTTTTATGGGACAACTACAATCAACGATTTTGGCGGTGACACCCAGTTTGGGGCTTTATTCAAAATCACCTCCTCGGGGAGTTTTACGCACCTTTACACGTTCAGCGGTTTCGATGGTGACCACCCTAGCGCGTTGGTACGGGGAAACGGCGAAGTCATTTACGGCACTACAAGCGAGGGTGGTGCGGATTATCTGGTTGAACCCACCTCGGCCGGCAGTGGTACCATTTTCGACGTAACGATGAACGGAGTTTTGACATCGTTCTTCTCATTCGTTTCACTTAGTGCAGCGGCACCAATAGCTTCGCCCGATGCGCTGATTCAGGGAAACGATGGAAATCTTTACGGAACTACAATAGCTGGCGGCACAAACGTGGTTGGTGCTGGCACTGTATTCGAGGTGGCTCCTGACGAAACCGTTAGCATTCTCTTTTCGTTTTCTCCTGTTGGCATAAATGGTTATGATTTCACGACAAATTATTACACCGGCTGGTGGCCCAACGGATTGTTGCAAGCCACTGACAGCACTCTTTACGGCACGACGGCCTTTGGAGGAACAAGCGGCCTGGGAACGGTATTCCAAATAACCACTAATGGCGCGCTCCTTTGGTTCGCCTCCTTCAGTGGAACAAACGGGCCTTTGCCCGGAACAGAACCTTCCGGCGCATTAGTCCAAGCTTCTGACGGCAATATTTATGGAACCACGTGGCAAGGAGGCACGTATAACCATGGAACGATTTTCGGAATTCAAACCGGTTCCACCATTTTTCCAACTGCGCCGACGATCGGCACTCAACCTCAGAATGAAACCATTGAAACCGGTGGCACGGCGACATTCAGCATAGCTGCTACCGGAACGCCTCCTCTCACCTACATATGGTTTAAAAATGGTAAACCCATCGCGGACACCGCTACAATTGCAGGGGCGTCAACGGCCACTTTGACTTTGACCGACGTAAACGCTAGTAGCGCGGGATCTTACCAGCTTATCGTGACCAATCCCTTGGGAAAGGCAACGAGCATTGCCGCTACTCTTAGGGTGGGAAATCCTCCAGGCATTACGGTTCAGCCAAAAGGCATGACGGCGAGAACTGGTTCAAGAGTAACGCTTGGCGTAACCGCTACTGGTTTGGCTCCCTTAAGCTATCAATGGTTTGCCAACGGCTCTAATCTTAATAATGGCGGCAACCTCAGCGGCGTTACGACTAAAAAGCTAACTATCGCAGACGTCCAGCCACTCAACGCCGGTACTTATGGGGTTGTACTGAGCAATGCAATCGGAACAACGACGAGTTCCGTGGTGACGCTGGCGGTGTCCGGCCCTCCAGTTATCACCGTGCAACCGACAAATCAAACCGTGACGGCCGGCAATAATGTGACGTTTGCAGTAGAAGCCAGCAGCATTGCCCCTCTTGGTTTCCAATGGTATCACAATACTCGTCCGTTGGACAATGGGGCTAACATTGTTGGCGCTGAGACTGGTACCCTATCGCTTACACACCTCACATCCGCCAATGCCGGCTCGTACTGGGTACTGATTACCAATGCTGTTGGCTCTACAAAGAGTTCAACTGCTATGCTGCATGTGGACCGCCCCCCGGGCTTCATCTCAGCTCCCGTGAGCGCGACTGTTTTGATAAACCGCAGTGTGAGTTTTGCTGCCTCGGTGACAGGATCTGCTCCGTTGACGTACAAATGGCTCCACAACGCGGCTGTGCTTCAGAATGGCGCAAATGTGAGCGGAGCAAGGAGCACGAGGTTGACTATCACGGGCGTTACTGCGAGCGACATGGGCACTTATCAACTCATGGCCGGAAACCCCGTCGGCTGGGCAACGAGCGATCCTGCCACACTGATTGTCCAGCAGGTACTGCGGCTAATTCCGAATCCCAGCGTTACTGAAACGCTTACCTTGAATAATAACTCCTCTGGCCATACCCCGACAAAGCAGTTGGGTGCTGCCCTTGTCAGCGACAACCTCTGGGGGCTTCAATCCTCAACTGGCAATGTGCGCATGGAGTACAACCCAGCCACCCCGGGTCTAACGACAATGATCTCCCTTTCTGATATGAACGTTCCTGTGGGAACTGGAGTCGCCGGCTACCCTGAGATTGAATACGGTTGGAATCCGAATGGTCAGAGCTCTGATCAGGGCACGGCACTTCTTTTTCCCACGACATTTGGAGAAGTGACAAATGCGGAAAGCCAAGCAGGTTTTTGGTTGTGCTCCGATTACAATATCACTCCGGCCACTCCGCCGAATCGGGTTGACTTCGCATATGATATCTGGATTTCGACGAATCAATCACCGAATTATTATATTGCTGGGGTTAACGAAATGCCGACCAGCGATTTCGAACTCATGATTCAATTGTTTAGCAAAAATCTTTCGCCTAGCGGAGTTTCGCAAACCATATCGATTCCAACATTCATCAATGGGAAATTGCAAGATGTTAATTGGCAAATCTATCAACCTATTGGCTTTTCACACCACGCGGTGTACCTTGTGAAGGATTCATCTTTAGCCAGTGGATCCATTGGTATTAATCTCTCCGCGGTTTTAATCAATGTGGCGAATTACCTCGGCGCACAACCGTGGATTACACAGCCCTTAAATCAATACTGGGTCTTAGATATAGAGCTTGGCTCTGAATTCAACACCCCCTTGTTGGGTTCGTTGGAAGGGAATAAGGCTGATTACGACTGGACGTTGGCCAAATATTATTTTTTGTATCCCGCTAATTTCGGTTCTAATTAGCTGCGCAAGAGCAATGCCGTAACATTACGCCGGCTCGGACTGAGCGAGGAGCGCCAACTGACCATTTTGCGAGCGTTTCCGAAAGTGGCTTTACTGGCGCACGTGTCTTTTGTGCCAGTGCTGGCTGATGGTGTGCGTCATCTTTGCCAGCCAGGCCCGGTCTTTGGCCATTTCCATGACCTCTGCCGTGGAGAAGAACTTGATGGCGGTTTGCTGCGGATTGGGCCATTTCTTGCCGTTGTTACGGCTTTGAATGACGGCTTGTGACGGCACATGCAAGGTTAAGTGCTTGATTATCAACATTTGCAACGGAGCAACTGCTGTTTTGAGGGGGAAGGGTATGCCAGTGCATAACCGGCGCCGGAAGCGCTGCAAGAATGGCTTGCCTTCCACGTGGTATTGAGTAAAAATACTCAGTGTATTGAGTAATTTGTATGACCCGGCGGACCATCCATGATGAACTGTTATTCCCACAGCCAGGCGCGGCAGCGCGGGTCCAGCCCCAAACTGCAAGTGCTCAATACCGCCCTGATGAGCGCGGAGGACCGGCGCTCACTGGCGGAAGCCAGAACCGACGGCGACCGTTGGGGACGGTTGGTTGAATCCGCTCTCGGCGCACACCTGCTTAATTCCAGCTTCGGCACGGGCATCAGCGTCACCTACTGGCGCGAGCGCAACCACGAAGTGGATTTTGTCTTGCAACAGGGCCAGGCGGTCGTGGGCATCGAAGTCAAAAGCGGAGGCCGGCGCGAATCGCTGCCCGGCATGGCGGCCTTTGCGCGGCAATTCAAGCCCAAGCGCCAATTGCTCGTCGGCGGGCAAGGCATCCCATTGGAAGAATTCCTTTCCAAACCGGCGGCTCACTGGCTTCAGTGAAATTATGATTACGATTGGGAATCCGAAACTGCCGCCCGAAAAAGTGATTTGCCTTTGACATTCCGGGCCGGCGTCGCAGCATTTCCGGCAAATTTATGTACGGATCACTGAAAGAACAACTCACGCGCCAGTTGAATGAACTGCGCGCCCAGGGCCTTTACAAGGCCGAACGAGTCCTCACCACTCCGCAGTCGGCCCGCGTGCGGGTCAACGACGGCCCGCCGGTGCTCAATTTCTGCGCCAATAATTACCTCGGCCTGGCCTCCCATCCCGCCGTGGTCGCCGCGGCGCGCGAGGGACTCGATCATTGGGGCTACGGCCTGGCCTCGGTGCGCTTCATCTGCGGCACGCAGGCGCCCCACCGGCAGTTGGAGCGCCGCCTGAGCGAGTTCCTCGGCACCGAGGAGACCATTCTTTACAGCTCGTGCTTTGATGCCAACGGCGGCTTGTTCGAGACGTTGTTGGGCGCGGAGGACGCCATCATCTCCGACGAGTTGAACCACGCCAGCATCATTGACGGCGTCCGCCTGTGCAAGGCGCAGCGGCTCCGTTACAAGAACAACGACATGGCCGACCTGGAAGCCCGGCTCATCGAGAGCCGGACGGCGCGCTTGCGCATGATCGCCACCGACGGCGTTTTTTCGATGGACGGCTACATCGCCAATCTGCCCGCCGTATGCGATCTGGCCGAGAAACACGACGCGCTGGTCATGGTGGATGATTCCCACGCCGCCGGCTTCATGGGCCGGCACGGCCGCGGCACGCCCGAATACCACAACGTCTTGGGCCGGGTGGACATCATCACCGGGACCTTGGGCAAGGCGCTGGGCGGCGCCAGCGGCGGTTACACCAGCGGCCGGGCCGAGATCGTGGAGTTTTTGCGGCAGCGATCCCGGCCGTATTTGTTTTCCAACACTGTCGCCCCCGCCGTGGTCGCCGGATCGCTCAAGGCCTTGGAACTGATTTCGGCCTCGACGGAATTGCGGGACAAATTGGAGGCCAACACGCGGTATTTCCGGGCCGGGATGAGCCAGTTGGGCTTCCACATCCTGGCCGGCGAACATCCCATCGTGCCGATCATCCTGGGCGAGGCGGCCCTGGCGGCCAAGGTGGCGGAGGCGATGCTGGCCAAGGGGGTTTACGTCATTGGATTTTCCTATCCGGTGGTGCCCCAAGGCAAAGCCCGCATCCGCACGCAAATCTCCGCCGCCCACTCCCGGGAGGACCTTGATTATGCCATCCGCTGCTTCCGCGAGGCAAAGGAGGAATTGGGGTTGTGATCGCGTGAAATAAAGGTTGCGGAATCTGCGGCGCTTCTGTATTGTTGATATTGTGAGAGTCGGACCAATCGTCAAGTGCTTGTTGCTCGCGTCGGTCATTCCATTGATCGGCGCCGGTTGCTCCGGCATCTCGGCCACGCCCGCCGTCTCGCCTTTGATGTTTCTGATGCCCGGCCTCGGCCAGTCCCGGCCGGTTGCCCCCACCAACTCACAACCGGCGCTGGTCGCGTCAAACAGGGAATTGTTCGACCTAGATTAAATTATGCGATTTCCACTCGCGTTGACGGCGAAGATCGCCGCTCATATCGTCAAGCACAAACTGTTGCGCACGCCCAGGTTCGCCTTGGTGCTGCAACTGGAGCCGCTCCACACGTGCAATTTGACTTGCACCGGCTGCGGGCGCATTCGTGAATACTCCACCAACCTCAAGGACATGATGCCGCTGGAGGATTGCCTGGGCGCGGCCGAGGAATGCGACGCCCCCATGGTCTCCATTTGCGGGGGCGAACCGTTGATTTATCCGAAAATCGAGGAGCTGACGGCCGGTCTGCTCAAGCAGGGGCGCATCGTCTATATCTGCACCAACGGCACCGCGATGCGCAAGAAGATGAAGGACTACCTGGCCAGCATTTACAGCGCCAGGACCGAGCCGCTGCTGGCCCGGCTGCTGGAACAACAGCTTGTCTCGCAAAAGGACCTGCAGGCCATCCGCAAGGGAAAATCCGACGGCCGCCCGGTCATCCGTCCGACAAAATGGCTGTATTGGAACGTTCACATTGACGGATTGGAGTACACCCATGACTTGATCGTCGAGCGCGAAGGCGTCTTCAAGGAGTGCGTCGAGGCCGTCCGCATGGCCAAACTCCTCGGTTACCAGGTCGCCACCAACACCACCGTCTATAAGGAGACCGACGTGCGGGAGATCGAGCAGATGTTTGAATTTTTCTCCTCGCTGGAAGTGGACGGCCACACCATTTCCCCCGGTTATGAGTACGACGCGGCCAAGAAAGACATGGTCCAGCGGCTGGGCAAACGGCCCGAGGATTTCTTTTTGACGCGGAAAATGACGCGGGAGAAATTCGCCAAAATCCAGGAATGGGGCCGGCGCTTCACCATTTTCGGCACGCCCGTTTACCAGGAATTTCTGGCCGGCAAACGCGAATTGACCTGCACCGCCTGGGCCATCCCCACGCGCAACGTCCGCGGCTGGAAAGCCCCCTGCTACCTCATGACCGACGGCCATTACCCCCGCTACCAGGAGATGCTGGAAAAGGTGGATTGGAACAAGTACGGCGTGGTGGACGGCGTGGCGCGCGATCCGCGTTGCGAGAACTGCATGGTCCATTGCGGATACGATCCCAGCGGCGCGCTCATCAGCAGTGCGCGCGACAACTGGAGCAACGCGCGGTATAATTTCGGCGCCAAGCCCAAGCCTTATTACGAAGGCCGCTCCGTCAACGCTTTCAATGGCTATTCCATCGGCAAGGGCCACCTGGCCGAGGCCAAGGCGGCCATCAACACCTCCGCCGGCGGTTGCGGCTCCGGCGATTCGGCGCAGCGGGACGAGTTGCTGGCAAAGATTGCCAAAACCAAGAAGGCTTGATGTGAAAGCGTGGCACGATTATGAGCAGAACACTGTTTCTATCGCCACCGAGTTTTGACGGGTTTGACGGCGGGGCCGGATCGCGCTATCAGGCGCGGCGCGAGGTCACCTCCTTCTGGTATCCCACCTGGCTGGCCCAACCGGCCGCCTTGGTGCCCGACAGCAAGCTGCTCGATTGCCCGCCGCACGACATCGGCCTCAAGCAATGCCTGGAAATCGCGCGCGACTTCGACCACGTCATCGTCAACACTTCGACCCCGTCGCTGAAAAACGACTGTAAGGTGGCCGAGGCGATCAAGGAACAGAAGCCCGGGGTGAAGATCGGCTTTGTCGGCGCGCATGCGGCGGTCCTGCCGACGGAAACCCTCAAGGCCTCCTGGGCCATTGACTGGGTCGGACGCAAGGAATTTGATTTCACCTGCAAGGAAGTGGCGGAGGGCCGGCCCCTCTCGGCAATTGACGGCCTTTCCTATCGCAGCGCCGAGGGCAAAATCATCCACAACCGGGAACGCGAAATGATCGCCAACATGGACGTGCTGCCCTGGGTGGTTGACACCTACAAGCGCGACCTGCAAATCGAGCGCTATTTCATCGGCTATTTGCTCCATCCTTATCTGAGTCTCTACACGGGCCGCGGCTGCCCCGCCCAATGCACGTTCTGTCTCTGGCCCCAAACCATCGGCGGACACAAATACCGCGTGCGTTCGCCGGAAAACGTCGCCGCCGAAATGGCCTACGCCAAACGGATTTTCCCCCAGGTGCGCGAGTTTTTCTTCGACGACGACACGTTCACAGCCAACCTGCCGCGCGCGCGCGAAATCGCCAGGAAACTCGCGCCGCTGGGCTTGACCTGGTCGTGCAACAGCCGGGCCAACCTGGATTACGACACCATCAAATCATTCAAGGACTCCGGCTTGCGCCTGTTTTTGGTCGGCTACGAAAGCGGCAACCAGGAAATCCTCGATCGGATCAAGAAAGGCATCCAGTTGGACGAAGCCATGCGTTTCACCAGGGCTTGCCAGAAGGCCGGGGTGGTCATCCACGGCACCTTTATTCTGGGGCTGCCGGTGGAAACCCGCGAGACCATCGAGCAAACCATTCGCTACGCGATGGAGCTGGACGTATTCAGCATCCAGGTTTCATTGGCCGCCCCGTATCCGGGCACGGAACTTTTCGAGATGGCGCGCCAGAACGGCTGGTTTGCCAAGAAAGACAAGACGGACATCGTCCACGACGACGGATTCCAGCAAAGTTCGCTGGAGTATCCGGGATTGAGTAAAGAAGAAATCTTTGAGGCCGTGGACCGCTTTTATCGCGCCTATTATCTGCGGCCCAAGCCCATTTTGCGCATTGTCAAGACAATGCTGGAGGACAAGGACGTTTTTGTCCGGCGGTGCCGCGAGGGCTGGGAGTTTTTCAAGAGCCTGCGCCAGCGCAAAGTGGACCTGGCCGCCGCCCGCGCCCTCCCGGCGTCCGCGACGGCGACGGCGACCGGCTGATGCGGTTGGCCGGCCAGGTCAGGCGCTCCAGCCTTTTCGGGGATTGCGTTTGACCCAGCGATTGAGCTTGGGGAGGTTGCTCACCCGCATGGCGGAGGCGTCCCACTTGACCAGGTTGCGCTGGCCGGCATGTTGCGCCAGGTTGCCTAACAGGCAGAATTCCGTCAGCCGCGCCCCATACTCAAAGGGCGTCGCCGTGTTGGTCCGGCCGGCCCGGCACGTCTGGATGAAATCCACAAACGGATTGGGGTTGGGCCGCGGCAATGTCTTGGAGGGCTGCGTGATCTCATTCATCCTGTCCCTGGGCACGAGGTGCATGTCCTGCCCATAAGTCTTGGTGAAGATGATTCCCTTGTCGCCGACATACAACGACCCGCTGTCGCCGCGATCCAGTTCCTCGTCGGGATACCTGGCCAGCAATTCGGCCAGCAGCGGCGGCAGATTGCGCGCCGCGCCCACTGCGGCGTGATTGTTGCCGAACTGGTTATCGGGGGCGGTCGGATTCAGCCCGTCGTACCAATAAGCCTTGAGCGGTGGCAAGTCGCCGCGGGCCGGGATGTCCCATCGCACCCGGCTGCCGAGGGGATAGCGTTGGTCGGTGCCGCCGCGGACGTATTCCATTTCGACGCTGGCCGGGTCTTGGGCTTTGAGGGCCCAGAAGACGCCTTCCAGGACGTGACAACCCATGTTGCCAATGGAACCGTTGCCGAAATCATACCAGCCATGCCATTGGTGCGGGTGCAGGTCGGAATGGAAGTGCCGATAGGGCGCCGGGCCGATCCATGAATCCCAGTGCATCGCGGGCGGCGCCGGCTCTTTGGGCGGACGCGGCCCGATGCCGCCATTGGCGCGGTCGGTCCAGCTATGGGTTTCGGTGACGCGGCCGATGACACCGGCCTGGATAAATTCGCAGAGGCGATGGTAGCCGCCGATGCAATGGCCCTGGTTGCCCATTTGCGTGGCGGCCTTGTTGTAACGGGCGGCTGCCTGGCGCAGTTTCCGCGCCTCGGCGATGTCGTGGGCCAGAGGCTTTTCGCAATAGACGTTGACGCCGGCTTCCATGGCCATCATCGAGGCGTCGCAATGATGATGGTTGGGGGCGGCCACAAAGACCGCGTTGATGTCCTTGCCGATCTTGTCGAACATCACCCGGTAATCGTTGAAAAGCCGCACGCGGCTGGTGCTGACTCCCTGGGATTCGAGCCATTTCCGTTGGCGGGCGATCTGATTGTCGTCCGGGTCCACCAAGGCGAGGAGATTTTGTTTCTGCCGGAGGATGGCTTGTTGCAGGTGCGTCTCACCGCGCCCGCCGCAACCGATCTGCACGCAGTTGAGGATGTCGCCGGGCTGGCGCGCGGAGAGGATGCCGGGGAAGGCCAGATAGCGGGCGGCGGAGACGCTCCCGGCCAGCAGGACGGTCCGTCTGATGAACGAGCGGCGAGTGATGCGGGATTTCATAGGGCGGCTTCTTTGTAAAGTCTCGAGGGCAAAACCACAAAACAATTTGACACGCAAGACAATTTGACTGGCAAATATCAGGGCGCCAGATACTTTGCGGTCTTTGTTTAGCGGAATGAACCCATGAATTGGACTGTGAAAACGCTGCATTCATTCAAAGGACTGCCGGGTTTGATCGTCGCTCTCGCCCTATTGTGGCCGCGGGCTTTATCGTTGTTCGCCGCCGAAGCCATGAGCGCCGCCGAGGAGGACCCCAATCTCTGGCTGGAAGACATCACCGGCGCCAAAGCGCTCGACTGGGTGCGGGCACACAATGCCGCCAGCACCCGGCAATTGGAGGCCGATGCCGGCTTTTCCGCCCTGCAAGACCGCTTGCTGGCCATCTTGAATTCCCGCCAGCGCATCCCGCCGGTGACCCGGCATGGCCGCTTCTTTTACAACTTCTGGCGCGACGGCAAGAACCCGCGCGGTCTCTGGCGGCGCACGACGCTGGAGGAATACAAAAAGGACTCCCCCGCCTGGGAAACGGTCCTGGACCTCGACCAACTGGCGGCCGCTGAAAAAGAGAACTGGGTCTGGCACGGGTACACCGTCTTGAAACCACGCTGCGACCGCTGTCTCATTGAACTCTCCCGCGGCGGGGCCGACGCCTCCGCCATCCGCGAGTTTGACCTGCGCTCCAAACAACTGGCGCGCGGCGGCTTCACCGTACCCGAAGCCAAGAGCGCCGCCGCCTGGAGGGACCGCGACACATTGTACATCGCCACGGACTTTGGCCCCGGTTCGCTGACCCGCAGCGGCTACCCGCGCATCGTCAAGGAGTGGCGGCGCGGCACTCCACTGAGCCAGGCGCGCACGGTCTTCGAGGCCCAACCGGAGGACAACGAGGTCAGTGTTTTCGTCGAGCACGACCACGGGCGGGTCTATGAGTTCATCCGCCGCCAACTGACTTCTTTCACCGACGAGACCCGTCTGCGTCGAGGACGGCAATGGGTGCGGATCGAGAAGCCCGCGGACGCCACCGCCAGCACGTTCGGCCGGTTTCTTCTTTTGCGCTTGCGCTCGGATTGGACAGTCAATAATAATACGTTCCCGGCCGGAGCGCTCCTGGCCGCCGACCTGGAGGCCTATCTGGAAGGCCGCCGCGATCTTTCGGTTCTTTTCCAGCCCACCGACCGCGCCTGTCTGTCCGCCGTCACCGAGACGCGGCATGACTTGGTGCTGACCGTGCTGGAGAACGTCCAGACCCGGCCGTGGCTGTTGCGATTCAGCCACGGCCAATGGCAGCGCGCGCCCATCCCCGCGCCTGCGTTTGGGTCGGTCGGCCTGGAGGGGATTGACCCGGACCACTCGGACGAGTACTTCATGACGGAGACCGGCTTTCTGACGCCCTCGCGGCTCTGTCTGGGCGTGGCGGGCAAGCCTGGAGTGGAGGAGATCAAGAGCCTGCCGGCCTTCTTTGACGCCGGCGGGCTGGAGGTGCGGCAATGGGAGGCTGTGTCCAAAGACGGCACGCGGGTGCCCTACTTCCAGGTCGCCCGCACAGGGCTGAAGGCCGACGGGGAGAACATAACATTGTTGACAGGTTACGGCGGTTTCGAAATACCCAGTTTGCCGGGTTACAATGCCGTCGTGGGGGCGGCCTGGCTGGAACGGGGCGGCGTGTATGTGCTGGCCAATATCCGCGGCGGGGGCGAGTTTGGGCCGCGCTGGCACGAGGCGGCGCGGAAGCAAAACCGGCAGCGCGCCTACGACGACTTCATCGCGGTGGCGGAGGACCTGATCGGGCGCAAGATCACCTCGCCCCGGCGGCTGGGCATCCGGGGAGGGTCCAACGGCGGATTGCTCATGGGGGTCATGCTGACGGAGCGGCCCGATCTTTTCGGCGCCATTCATTGCGGCTCGCCATTGCTGGACATGCGCCGTTACAACAAGTTGCTGGCCGGCGCCAGTTGGATGGACGAGTACGGCGACCCGGACAAAGCGGAGGATTGGGCTTACCTTCAGAAGTATTCGCCCTATCAAAACGCGCGCGCGGGCGTGCCCTATCCGCCGATTCTGATCACCACCTCCACCCGCGATGACCGCGTGCATCCGGGCCACGCCCGCAAAATGGCCGCCCGGCTGGAGGAACAGGGTCACGCGGTCTTGTATTACGAAAACATCGAAGGCGGCCACGGCGCGGCGGCCAACAGCCAGCAAGCCGCTTTCATGAACGCGCTGGCTTACACGTTCTTGTGGGCCAGCCTTTCGCGCTGAACTGCCGGTTGAAACTCCCGACCCACCTTCGCCAGTCGGAAGGCGAAAGAAGTGCGGTTGCGATCGGGCCCGGCAGCCATTGTGGCGACGGGGCTCCCCATTGGACCGGTGACATAATGGCTGGGAGGGGGTCTGGATGCCCCGAAGTGGCTCTTTTTTGCCATCAACAATTTTTTTTTAGGTGCGATTTGGTGCGATTTGGTGCGATTTAGTGCTAAACTTTGGAGCAAGGCCGTTTCGGAAGGCATCGGAACCTGCAAGCGTTGCCTTCCTGTGACGGGCGAATGAGAGGGTGTCCCCCCACCGTAAGTTACCGTAAGTTACCGTAATTTACCGTAAGCCACCAGACCCGCAGCCCTCGCAGGACCGCCCGCCGCTGTTAAGAGCCAAGTTGCATGTACCTGCATGTACCTGCATGTACCTGCAACTTTATCGTTATCGGCCAGGGTTAAATCAGCCGCAGCTTCGGGTCTTTGGACAACCTTGGCGAGGGCCTTTCATCCTCTTGCCGCGCCGGCTTGTGCCGCCTTCGCCAAGGCTTCCACCGACGCTAAAGCTTCCGCCGTCGTTGAAACTATGGCGGACAGGATGGTGGGACAAGACGGCGCGCCAAGCCCGCCTTTCGTCTGGCCTTGCGCCGTCGCTGAAGCGACGGCGGAAGCGTGGCGAAGGCGGGTCATCCTTGTCTCCCCGGCCCCCTTCCCCTGCAAAATGTCAAAGAACAGGCGCGTGAGCGCCGCACAATTTCCATATTACCACGTTTTAAGGGGACTGCAACAAAAAACCTCAAAAAACTTCATTTTTTGTCCGAGCGCGGTTTTTCCGCCTTCGCCCTGCATGGCGGAGCTTTCGCCGAAAACGGCGGCTTTCGAGGGGCGCCATTTGCAAGCGTTGAACAGGAGATAACCGAGATAACGGAGAGGAACCCGGCGGATTTGGAAGGGCGCCATTTGCAAGCTGCTGATGTCCAGATGCTTCCACTCTCCAATAGCGGGAGGAGGCGGGGGAAAGGGCAGAGGAATGATGGGCAGAGGGAGAGGGTTTCTTTGGGAAGATTAGGATTAGGATTAGGATTAGGAATGGGAGGGGACGGCTAAAAAGGGGGAACGCACCTGGCCGGGGCCACGCTCATTGTTTTTTGCTGAAGACGCTGGTGATGTCCAGCACATTCTCCGAGACCAAATCCAGGCTTTGCCCCGGGGCGCGGCGCTGCGCCCGGTCCAGTTGCCGGACAATCTGGCGGATGGTTTCGGCGGAGAAGTATTTGACAGCGCCGGCGCTCAAGGCGGCGCGGAAGATGACGATGAGCAGGACGTTGTCGTCCACGTTGCAGAAGAGCAGGCTGAGGCGCTCGCCTTGCTGGTAGATGGAGGCGAAATTGGTCTCACCCAGGCGCTCGGCGATGGCCTGGGTGGCGCAAAAGGAGCCGGCGGCCAGGGCGGCGATGGTCGTGACGTCAAACTGCTCGGCGTCGCCGCGGCAGGCGATGACGGGGCCGCCTTTATCAATAAGAATAACGGCGGCGGCGTCGCTTTTTTGCAGCAGGCCGTCCAGGGCCGAATGGAGCGATTGGACGTCTTCCTCGATGAGCGGCGGCAGGCCCGGCATAGTCAGGCGGGCTTGCGGGCGCCCTCGTTGATGAATTTGTGGAGGAGGAGGCGGGTGATCATGTTCAGAGGCTCGAAGACGCCCTCGCAACGGGAGGCGACGGAGGGGAAGGAGGGGACCTGAATCTCGCGGTTGTTGAGCAGGAACTCGAGGTACTCCACCGGGGCGATGTTGGGCAGGTCGCGCTTGTTGTATTGCAGGACGTAGGGGATGTCGGCGAAGTTCAGCTTGAGCGACTTGAGGTTGTCCTCCAGATTTTGAAAGCTCTCGACGTTCTCGGCCATTTTGTCGAATTGGGAATCGGCCACGAAGACAATGCCGTCCACGCCGCGGAGGACCAGTTGGCGGGTGGTGTTGTAGATGACCTGTCCGGGGACGGTGTAAAGTTGGAATTTGGTCTTGAAGCCCTTGATGGCGACGGCTTCGATGGGCAGGAAATCGAAAAAGAGGGTGCGGTCCGAACTGGTGGCCAGGGAGACCAACTTGCCCCTTTCCTGGACGTTTTGCACGTTGCCGTGGACCTGTTCGAGATTGGTCGTTTTGCCGCCCTTGCCCGGGCCGTAGTAAACGATTTTGACCTGCAATTCCTTGGTCGCTTGATTGATGATCGCCATAATGTGTTAGTGATTGAGTTTAGCCAACTCGCCCGCAATCCGTTGCAACAGCGGCTCGTCCAGCGCCTGACCCGGCCGGCCCAGGACGCCCAGATAAAGCGTCCCGGCTTTGAAGATGGCGCACGGGGCCGGGCCGGCCGCCAGGGTGAGGGCGCGGAGGGTCCCCAATTGGGCCTCCTCGACGGAGCCGCCGATGCGCGAGAAGATTTGCGGGAGGAAGGCGGCCAATGTTTCCGCCTTGAGCGGCGCGGGCGTCTGGCCGGCCACCAGCAATCCATCGTCGGAGGCCACCAGGGCGCCCGCCACTCCGGGAAGAGCCAGAATCCGTTGCATGATCTCCTTGAGTGACCACTCCGTTTGCGAGGGCTGCCGGAAGATTTCGTCCCAGACGTCCGGCGCGGCCGCCGGGGCGGGAGGCGAGGCGGAAACGACAGGAGCGGCCGGTGGCGCGGGCGCCGGGGACAGCGCGACAGGGCGGCCCAGGCCGCCAAAAAGGTCCGGCACATTTTCCCCGACGGTGACGATTTTGCGCGGAGGGGCGGGGCGGTGTTTCGCCAGGAAGAGCGGGGCGATGACATTGAGCGGCAATTCGACCCGGCTCTCGCCGTTGGCAGGGGGCGGAATGGGGACGTTGAGCCAGCCGCACAAATCGGCCCAGGTGAAAACAACGCGGCCGGCTTTCATGCCGGCCTCAAGCCGGTTGAGCGGGATCGAAACTGTCGCGCTCCCCAAATTAAACTGCTGAATCTCGTGGCGAACCGGTTCGGGCCATGCCTTGGAAAGGGCTTCAATCGTCGTGACCACTCTGTCGCCGCTTGGAGCGGGCGCGGCGGCGGGCGCGGTCGGCGGCGGAGCGGGCCGCGGCGCGGCAAAGGGCAATGGCGAAGGCGGTTTGGGCGCGAGAGAAGGCAGAGGCGCTGAAGCGGGCGGTTTGGGCGCGGCGGGACGCGAGGCGATGGAAGTCGTCGGCTTGGGCGTGGCCGAGGGAAACGTGAAGGGGGTGAGCGGCGCTCGCGGCACGGATGGCGGTGGAGCCGGGGCGGCCGCGGGGGCAACCGGCGCCGCCGCGGGCGCGGCAGCCGCCGGGACAACGCGACCCGAGAAACTATGCCTGGCTCCGAAAACACCCGTTACTTCGTCGGGCACGTCCAGTCGCTTTTGATCGGGACGCCGTGCCAGGGCGGCGGGGCCGATGGCGGCGACGATGAGCGGCAGAGGCAAATCAATCAGCGCGTCGTCCTGGCTGGGATTGTCGGCAAAGGTGCCCGGGGGGCAGCCCTGACGCAATTGGCCGAAGGGAATCCTGACGGCCCCGGTGCGCAGTTGCTCCCAAACGATGTCCAGGGGCAGCGAAAAAGTTCCGCCCGGACGCGTGAAGATCAACAACGTCAGGCTCTCGGGCAGCCGCGAGAGAATTTCGTTGAGTGGCAACGAGATGGCGTCACCGGTGAGCGTTGGCGCGGGCGATGGCCCGGCGGCGTGCGAGACCGGGGCGGAGGCGACGGATGGTTCCGGCCTAAGCGCCGCGGCAGCGGGCGGCGGACTGGCCAGCTTCGAGAACAGTTTCTTGATGGCGCCGAACATAGGTCGTGCTGGGCTGGATAGTGCCAGAAGGGGCGGTGTTTCGTCGATAACTATTTGTTGAAAGCTTATTTCTTCGGGCAAAGTGGCGCCAAGGGCGAGGGGATCGGACGAAGTCCGACGAGTGGGACGGGTCTGACGAATGGGCAGAGTGGCGCCAGGGGCGAGAGGATCGGACGAAGTCCGACGGGTCGGACGGGTCTGACGGATGGGCAGAGCGCCGCCAGGGGCGAGAGGATCGGACGAAGTCCGACGGGTGGGACGGGTCTGACGGATGGGCAGAGCGCCGCCAGGGGCGAGAGGATCGGACGAAGTCCGACGGGTGGGACGGGTCTGACGGATGGGCAGAGTGTTGCCAAGCGCGAGGGGACATCGGACGAAGGTGTGTTTGGCGGGACGGGCGCGCTGCCCGGAAAAGAGCGAAGAAACCGGCAAAACAAAATTTGACCGCTTTTGCGGGAGAGGCTAGGATGTGCTCAAAAGGACCGACTTATGCCGAACGAAACTCAGACTGAGGTTTTGGTGGTGGGAGCCGGCCCGGTCGGCATGCTGACGGCCTTATTGTTGACGCAGCAGGGCATCCGGACGCGCATCATTGACCAGGAATCCCGCACGGCGGCACACAGTTACGCCTGCGCGCTGCACCCGGCCAGCCTCTGTCTGCTGGAGCGGGCCGGCATCGCGGAGGATGTCATTGAATTGGGGCACCGCGTGGAGACGGTGGGGATTTACGAAGGGGCCGCGCGCCGCACGCAGGCCAACTTTTCCGGCTTGCCGGGCCGCTATCCCTTCGCCGTGGTGCTGGAGCAATCGGTGCTGGAGGATTTGCTGGAACAACGGCTGCGGGGCTGCGGTGGCAAGGTGGAGTGGAACCACCGGCTGTGCCAGATCGAGCCGGGGGCCAACGGGGTGGAGGCTTCGATCGAGAAACTGGCGTCGTCGGGACGCGGCTACATCATCCCGGAGTTTGAAACGGTGGTCAAAGACCGCCTCAAGAGCCGGGCCGATTTTGTGGTGGGGGCCGACGGCCACAATTCGCTGCTGCGCCAGCAACTGGACATCCGCTCGGTGCGGGGAGGGGCGCCGGAACTCTACGCGGTCTATGAAATTGAAACGGTGGAGCCGACGGACCACGAAATGAAGCTGGTGATGGGCGAGGCGGCCGTGAGCGTGTTGTGGCCGCTGGCGGAGAACAAGTGCCGCTGGAGTTTCCAGGTTGTTCCCCCCGCGGCGGCGGCGGAGTTTCCGCAGAAGGATCGCGACCGGCTGATAATCGTCCAGGCGCCCAGTGATTGGGACAGTTTGCATCACCTGCAGCGATTTCGGGCCGAGCGGGCGCCGTGGTTCCAAGCGCACATCAAGGGCGTGATCTGGACGGCCCACGTGCAATTTGAACGGCAGTTGGCGGCCAAATTCGGCCAGGGCCGTTGCTGGCTGGCGGGAGACGCGGCCCATCAGGCCAGCCCGGCGGGAATGCACAGCATGAACGCCGGCCTGCGCGAGGCGGCCGACCTGGCGGACAAATTCAAATCCATTTTGCGGGACCATGCGGACCTGGGCGTGCTGCGGAACTACGAGGAGGTCCATCGCGCCGAATGGGAGGCGTTGCTGGGGTTGAAAAAGGCGGCCGAGCCACCGAGCCGGCTTTCAGCCTGGGTGCGCGAGCATTACCCAACCATCCTGAGCAGCCTGCCGGCCTCGGGCGAGGACCTGAACCATCTGCTGGAGAAGCTGTAAAGGGCGGGGGAGATCATCTCAATCATCGAAGACCTATTGTGCTGATTATTGGTCGCACGAGGAGATTAGGATTAGGATTAAGATTAAGATTAGGAACCCAAAAACATTCCAACGCGAGGTCAAAACTGGTCATCCGGGTTTTCCCGCAACCACGCGGTCAAGCTGGGGAGGGGGAAGGTGAGGTGCTGCTGTAGTTTGGCACAGTTCAGGGACGTGTCGGCGGGACGGGGCGGTCCCGGGTAGTCGCGCCGGGAGCAACTTTCAATGCGCGCCGGCAGTTCCGGGTGGCGGGCGGCCAGGAGGCGGCCGATTTGCAGGCGGGAAAGACGCTCGGCGCCGGCCAAGTGCCAGAGGCCGGCCATCGGACGGGCGGCCAGTTCCCAGACGGCGCGCGCGGTCACGGCGGCGGCAATGGGCGAACGAAATTCGTCGTGAAACAGTTTGACGGTCTTTCCCGCGGCCCAGGCGGCGCGCAACTGCTCGTTGCAGGCGCTCCGGCCGCCGGGGGACGCGCCGGTGTTCAAGGAGGCGCGCACAATGGCGTGGCGGCCGTTGCGGGCAACGATGGCTTCGGCGGCGGCTTTCGTCTCGCCATAGACGCTTAACGGGTTGACCGGGTCGGTCTCAAGGTAGTTTCCCTTGGTGCCGTCAAAGACGAGGTCTGTCGAGAAGAAAATAAAATCGGCCTCCGCGGCCAGCCCGGCGAGGCGGGCGGTGGCTTGGACGTTGATGCGCCTGGCCTGGGCGGGATGGGCCTGGCAATCGGGCGATTTGGACATGGCGGCGCAATGAATGACCAGGCGGGGATTGTCGGCCAGGAACCTTCGCTCCAGGGCGGCAAAATCGGTCAAATCCAGGTCGGCGCGGGTCAGGGGGATGATCTTGAATTGCGGGGCGTATTCTCCAGCGAGGCGGACGATGTGGCTGCCGATGAGGCCGGCCGCCCCGGTGATCCATACCGTCCCCTGCCCTGCTGTTTCGTCGCGGCTCAATTTATCCATCTATGAAACGCTTGGAGAGGTCGCCGTAAGCGTCAACGCGGCGGTCGCGCAAGAAGGGCCAATGGGTGCGGGCCAGGTCCACCTGGCCCAGGTCAACGGGCACGATGAGGATTTCCTCCCGGTCGGCGGGGGCGCGGGCCAGGACCTGGCCGGAGGGGGCGGCGACGAAACTGCCGCCCCAAAACTCAAGGCCCGCGCCGCCGGCGGGCCGTTCCAGGCCGACGCGATTGATGGCGGCGACGAAGCAACCGTTGGCGATGGCATGGCTGCGCTGGACGATTTCCCAGGCCGCGTGTTGATGGACGCCGTGTTCGGCTTTCTCGGAGGGATGCCAGCCGATAGCCGTCGGATAGAAAAGGATTTCCGCGCCGCGCAGGGCGGTGAGGCGGGCGGCTTCGGGATACCATTGGTCCCAGCAGACGCAGACGCCGATTTTGCCGCGGCGGGTAGGCCAGGCGCGGAAGCCGAGGTCGCCGGGAGCGAAGTAAAATTTTTCGTGGTAGAGGGGGTCGTCGGGCACGTGCATCTTGCGGTAGAGGCCGAGCAACCGGCCGCCGGCGTCAATGACCACGGCGGAATTATGATAGAGGCCGGCGGCGCGCTTCTCGAAGAGGGAGGCGATGATGACGGCGGCGTGGCGGCGGGCCAGCTTTTGCAAGGCGGCGGTGGAAGGGCCGGGAATCGGCTCGGCGAGCTTGAAATAATCGTGGTTCTCGCTCTGGCAGAAGTATTCCGAGCGGAAAAGTTCCTGGGTGCAGATGAGGCGCGCGCCCTGGCGGGCGGCCTGGGAGATTTTGGCGGCGGTGCGGGCGAAATTCTCCCTGGGATCGGGCGAGCAGCGGCTCTGGATGAGTCCCAGCACGACCGTTCCGGGTTTGGACGGTGTGGAAGGGCGGGTTTTCAATCAGGTGGCGCGCGGCTTGGAGAGGGTCGAACGTTCCAGGACGGTCGTTTCCCCTTTGTCCGCGGGGCTGGGGATTTGCTGGCCGAAGAGATCGCGGATGAATTTGCCGAGGGTTTCATTGGTGGGCCCGTAGCCTTGGTGATAGATGTAGTATTCCAGGTCGTAGAGCAATTCATCGGCGGTGGCGTAGCGCTGGGACAGATCGCGCGCCAGGGTGCGGTGCAGAATCTGGTTCAGGCGCTGGTCCACGCGGGAGTTGAGCTGGGAGAAATTGGGCAGCGGGAGGGTCATGATGCGCTCGCGGGATTCCTCGGCGGTGGCGCCTTTGAAAATATTGTAGCCCAGGATGAGGTTGGCCAGGACGACCCCGGTGGAGAACAGATCGGAGCGTTTATCGGTGATCTGGAAATCGGCCTGTTCGGGACTCATGTAATCGGCCTTGCCGGCGACGACTTCGCCCTCGTTGTCCTCGAGAAAGCCGCGGGCTTTGGCGATGCCGAAGTCGGTCAATTTGACGTCGCCGGCGAAAGCGATCATGATGTTCTTGAAACTGACATCGCGGTGGACGATGCCGAGGGTTTTGCCGGCGTCATCGGTCTTGGCATGGGCGTAAGCCAGGCCGCGGGCGATGCGGCTGGTGATGAAGACGGCCAGTTCGGTGGGAAGGGCCTGGCGTTTCTCGGCCAGTTGATGGGCGAACTGCTCCAGGTTGACGCCGCGGATCAATTCCATGGAGATAAAATAAAGGCCGCGGGCCTCGCCCAAATGATAGGTCTGGACGATGTTGGTGTGGATCAGGTCGGCGACCAGCTTGGCTTCGCCGATGAAATTCTCGATGAACTGTTTTTGGTTGGCGTAATTCTGGCGGATGACTTTCATGGCGACGCGCTTGACGAAGTTGCGCGCGCCGTGCTGCTGGGCCTCATAGACAATGCCCATGCCGCCCTCGAAGATCTTGCGCGTGATTTCGTAGCGGAACTCACTTTGAATGGAAAACAACGCTGCCATCGGGGCATGTTGGAGGATTGGGGCGGCAAGTCAAGCCCGCGGTGGTGCCGTTTCCGTTCGAGGGCCGCGTCAGATTTTTTGGGTAATCGCTGCTCATCCTAATTTGTTGTGCCAGTAAAATGTCGCACCTGGGTCATTTTACTGGCACACTCAATTTCTAACATCCAGCCGGAAATTCGGGTCGAGGATCTGGAGGTTGCCGCGGAGCGCGTTTTTTGTTGTCAAAGCGGCCTCCGGCATGGTTGGTTGCGCCATGAAAATCGCGGTGGTCGGATGCGGCGCGCTGGGGAGTTTCTACGGCGCCAAATTGTGCCGGGCGGGGCACGAGGTGCATTTTCTTCTGCGGTCGGACTTTGGGGCGGTGCGGCGGGAGGGGGTCCACATTGAAAGCGCGGAGGAGAGTTTTCACGCGCAACCGCGCTGCGCGCGCATTCCGGGGGAAATCGGCCCCGCCGACCTGGTGCTGGTGTGCCTGAAAACGACGGCCAATTTCGCGCTGCCGCAATTGCTGCCCGCCTTGAACGGCCCGCAAACGACGTTTTTGACTTTGCAAAACGGCCTGGGCAACGAGGCCGCCATCGCCGCCATCGCCGGGGCGGAAAAGACGATGGGCGGACTGTGCTTTGTCTGCCTGAATCGCGTTGCGCCGGGGAGAATCCGGCACATCGCCCACGGGGCGGTGGTCATGGGAGAGCATGGCCGACGGCCGCAAGCGCGCACGCATCACATCGCCCAAACGCTGGTTGGAGCGGGGGTCTCGTGCCGGGTGGCCGAGAACCTGGAGCAGGCGCATTGGGAGAAACTGGTTTGGAACATCGCCTTCAACGGCCTGGGCGTGGCCGGGGCGGCCGGGTTGGAGGCCGTCCGCCAGGGCCGGATCAAGCCGGGCGCGAGACTGGGAGCATGTTTGACAACCGATTTGTTGTTGTCAGACGCGGGGTGGGAACAACTGGCGCGCGAATTGATGATGGAGACGATAGCCGCCGCGCGCGCGCTGGGATTGGACGTGCCGGAAGCGACGGCCGAGCGGCAAGTGGAGCGCACGCGCCAGATGGGGGCCTACAAAGCTTCGACGTTGATTGATTTTGAGCGCGGGCAGGAGCTGGAGCTGGAAGGACTGTTTCTGGAACCGTTGCGGCAGGCGCGGCAAGCCGGCGTCCCCTGCCCCCGGCTGACGGCGCTGTGCGAAGTTCTGACGCGGATCGCAGCCGGCGCGGGGAGGAAGTAATCGCCAAGACGAGGGCAGGACCCTGGATTGAGATTAGGATTAGGATTAGGATTAAGATTAGGATTAGGAGAGGTTGACAGAAAAGTGACGTGCATACGGCGGCGCCAATGGGGCGAGTTGTTCCTTGACGGCGAGGGGGATGGTCTTATGATGCGGCCCACTATGAGTAATATTTCTGATATTTCCGCCCGCGAGATTTTGGATTCGCGCGGCAACCCAACCATTGAAGCGGACGTCACCCTTGAGAGCGGCGCGGCGGGACGAGCGGCGGTGCCCTCCGGCGCCAGCACCGGCGAACACGAGGCCCTGGAACTGCGCGACGGCGACAAGGCCCGCTATGGCGGCAAGGGCGTGCGCCAGGCGGTCAAAAACGTCACGGAGAAAATCCTGCCCGCCTTGCGCGGGGTGGACGCGCTGGACCAGTTGACGGTGGACGGCATCATGCTCAAACTGGACGGGACGGAGACCAAATCGAAGCTGGGCGCCAACGCCATCCTGGCAGTGTCGCTGGCCAACGCCAAAGCGGCGGCGGCGCACGTGGGGTTGCCGCTCTTCAAGTATCTGGGCGGCCCCAATGCCAAGGTGCTGCCGGTGCCCATGGCCAACGTCATCAACGGCGGCGCCCATTCCGACGCGCCCATTGACTTCCAGGAATTCATGATCGTGCCCAAGGGTCTGCCGACCTTTTCGCGCGGCTTGCAGGCGATCACGGAAACTTTTCACGCCCTCAAGGCGGTGCTCAAGAAAAAGGGCTGCTCGACGGCGGTGGGCGACGAAGGGGGGTTCGCGCCCAAATTGGAGAGCACGGAGGCGGCCATCGAAGCGATCCTCCAAGCGATCAAAGACGCGGGCTACAAGGCGGGCCAGGACATTTGCCTGGCGCTGGACGTGGCGGCTTCGGAGTTTTACGACAGCGATTCGGCACAGTACGTGTTCAAGAAAAGCTCGGGACGGAAAGTGACGGGCGAAGAGCTGGTGGCGCTCTACGTCGAGCTGGCGGGCAAGTATCCGATCATCACGCTGGAGGACGGGTGCGCGGAGAACGATTGGAAAACCTGGAAGGTGTTGACGCAGAAGTTGGGCGGCAAATTGCAATTGATAGGCGACGATGTGTTTGTCACCAACGTCAAATTCCTGCGCAAAGGAATTCAGGAGGGCGTGGCCAATTCCATTCTGGTCAAGGTCAACCAAATCGGCTCTCTGACGGAGACATTGGACGCGGTGGAGTTGGCGCAACGGAACGCCTACGGGGTGGTCATCAGCCATCGTTCGGGGGAGACGGAGGACGCGACGATCGCGGACATCGCGGTGGCGACCAACGCGGGGCAGATCAAGACCGGATCGTTGAGCCGCACGGATCGGGTGGCCAAGTACAATCAGTTGCTGCGCATCGAGCAAATGCTGGGCAAGAACGCCGTTTATGGCGCCAGCCGGTAGAGTTCAAGGTTCAAAGTTCAAGGTTCAAAGTTCAAAGTTCAAGGTTCAAGGTTCAAAGTTCAAAGTTGAAGTTCGCGTGAGGGAGACGATTGCCCATTTGATACAGTGGTATCAAGGCGCGCTGGATTCCGGGGGCTATCCGCTGGTCGCGCTGTTGATGGCGCTGGAAAGCAGCTTTCTGCCGATACCGAGCGAGGCGATCATCCCGCTGGCGGCCCAACGGGCGCACGCCAACGGCCATTTGAGCCTGGCCGGCGTGGTGCTGGCGGGGACGCTGGGATCGTGGGTGGGCGCGACTCTTGTTTATTGGGTGGCGCGACTGGCGGGCCGGCCGCTGCTCCTGCGCTACGGACGTTTCGTGCGCGTAACGGAGGCGAAGCTGCAGGCGGCGGAAGGGTGGTCGCGGCGCTTCGGCTCCTTCGGGGTCTTGGCGGCGCGGTTGCTGCCGGGGGTGCGCCAGACCATCGGCCTGCCGATGGGCATTGTCAAGATGGATTACTGGCTGTACGCGCTGTTCACCGTCATCGGCTCGTGCCTCTGGTGCATTGTGCTGACCTGCGTGGGAGTGACCGCGGGCAAGGATCAGGAATTGATGGCGGGAAACCCGCGGCATCTGGCGCTCTGGCTGGCTGGCGCTGTGGTGGTCCTTGGGCTGCTCTATTACTTCCTGGTCCATCGCTACATCAAGCCCGATTCGCGGAAACAAGTTTGAACTTCCAGCGCCAGGCATTAAACTGCCGCCGCATGACTTCGGCCGAAATCCGACAATCGTTCCTGGATTTTTTCAAATCCAAGGGGCACACCATCGTTCCCTCTTCGAGCCTGATGCCCGATTCGCCCGGCCTGCTGTTCACCAACGCGGGCATGAACCAATTCGTGCCGATCTTCCTCAACCAGCGCACGCCGGACGTGGACCGATGGCCGGGGGCCATCGCCGGCCAGCCGACGCGCGCCGCCGACACGCAAAAGTGCATTCGCGCCGGGGGCAAACATAACGACTTGGAAGACGTCGGATTGGATACTTATCACCACACTTTTTTCGAGATGCTGGGCAATTGGAGCTTTGGCGATTATTTCAAGAAGGAGGCCATTGATTGGGCGTGGGAACTGGTGACGGAGGTCTGGAAATTTCCCCGGCACCGCCTTTATGTGACGGTCTATAGTCCCGACAAAGCGAGCGGGGACCCGAGCGAGTTCGACCAGGAGGCGTGCAATTGTTGGGCGGCGAAATTCACGGCCGCCGGACTGGACCCCAAGGTCCACGTTGTTCGCGGCGGCAAGAAAGACAATTTCTGGATGATGGGCGAAACCGGCCCGTGCGGCCCGTGCTCGGAGATGCACGCGGATTTGACGCCGGCGGGCGACACCCAAGGCGCGCTGGTCAACAAAGGCGACGCCCGTTGCATCGAGATTTGGAACCTGGTGTTCATTCAGTTCAACGCCAATCCCGATGGCACATTTTCGCCGCTGCCGGCCCGGCACGTGGATACCGGGATGGGATTCGAGCGGGTGACGGGCATCATGCAGAACACAAAACGGTTCACCGATTTCTCCGGTGTCATCTCCAATTACGAGACGGACATTTTCCGCCCGATTTTCGACCGTTTGGAGAAGCTCAGTGGGAAAAAATACCGTTCGAGTCTTCCTATATCCGGGACCGCCGGGGAGACAGATCAGGAAAAAATAGACGTGGCGTTCCGCGTCATCGCGGACCACATTCGCACGTTAAGTTTTTCCATCGCAGACGGGATTCTGCCCGGGAACACTGACCGCAATTACGTTTTGCGCCGCATTCTGCGCCGGGCCGTGCGCTACGGCCGGACACTCGGTTTCCACGAGCCATTCTTTTACAAACTCGTGGAAGTTCTCGCGGAGAAAATGGGCGACGTTTTTCCAGAACTCCGCAAAAAGCAGTCGCACGTCCAGGAAGTGATAAGAGCTGAAGAAGAGGCATTCAACAAAACGCTGGATAGAGGGATAGACTTGTTCGAAGAAGCCGTTCAAGCCTCAATCGAACCTGTGGTGCCTGGGACCTTTCGCAGACAAATAGGGAAATTGATAATTTCTCCCGATGGCACGCGAAGCGAGGAGACGGATGTCATTGTCAAAAGAACTGAGCATGGCACTGAAAGAATCATTACCGGCGAGTTTGCGTTCAAACTCTATGACACTTACGGCTTCCCACTTGATTTAACCGAGCTGATGGCGCGCGAACGCCGTCTGACCGTGGACACGGCCGGTTTCGAAAAGCTCATGGAGAAGCAACGGGCACGCGCAAGGGCGGCGCAAAAAAAGGAGGTTGTGGCGGCGTCGAACGTGGACACTTCCAGGCCGACGCGTTTTGTCGGCTTTGAGCAATTGCAGGCGGCGGGGAGCGTGCTGGAAGTGGTCAACGTGAAAGACAGGCTGGCGGTCACATTGGATGTTTCCCCGATGTACGCGGAAATGGGCGGACAAGTCGGCGACACGGGCGAGATTCAGGCGGAGGGCAAAGTCTGGCGCATTGTCAATACGCAAAAGACCGGCAACACCTTCCTGCATTTTCTGGCGGACAAGGACGGGCCGGAACCGGGGGCGCGGGTTGAGTTGCGCGTCAACGCGGCGCGGCGGGGGGCCATTCAACGGCATCACACCGTGACGCATTTGCTGCACTGGGCGTTGCACGAAGCGGCCAGTCCGGACGCCACGCAAAAAGGCTCTTATGTCGGGCCGGACAAGTTGACGTTCGACTTCAGCAGCGCGGCGCTGACGGCGGCGCAAGTGAGCGACGTGGAAAAACTGGTCAACGAGCGGATTCTGGAAAACGCGACCGTGGCCTGGAGCGAGGTTCCGTACGCCGAAGTCAAAAGGCGCAAGGAGATCATGCAGTTTTTCGGCGAAAAGTACGGCGACATTGTGCGCGTGGTGCAGATCGGCGGCCAGCCGGGGGCGCTGGACGGTTATTCGATGGAGCTGTGCGGCGGCACGCACACGCGGGCGACGGGGGAAATTGGACTTTTTCGCGTCGTCAGCGAAAGCGCGGTGGCGGCGGGCATCCGACGCATCGAGGCGGTGGCGGGATTGCGCGCTTATGAGAAGACGAAGGAGGAGGAAGCGTTGCTTTCCAGCGTCGCCGGCAAGATAAACGCGCCCATGGCCGACCTGGAAAGGAGAATCGAGTCGCTGCTGGCCCAGCAAAAGGATTTGGAGAAACAGCTTGCGGGCGCACGGCAGAAGCAGGCGGTGGAAACGGCGCGCGCCCTGGTGTCCAAGGCGGACGCCTCCGGCGCGGCGCCCCACGTTGTGGAAAACCTGGGGGCGGCGGACGGTGATTTTCTGCAAGCAGCGGCTGACGCGCTCAAGGGGCAATTCAAAGGCGTCATCGTGCTGGGCGGAGCGGCCAACGGCGCGGCGGCTTTGGTGGTGGCGGTCTCGCCGGAGTTCACCGGCAAGTTCCAGGCGGGGAAAATCATGCAAGCGATCGCCCCGCTGGTTGGCGGCAAGGGCGGCGGGCGGCCCGACAACGCGCGCGGCGGCGGGAAAGATGTTTCCAAGATTGACGAAGCTCTGCAAAAGGCAAGGGCGCTGCTGGCGGGGAGATCAGAATAATCTTTCCCGATTGATGGAATAGGGACATGGAGTGCTTGCCATTCTCATGCAGTGCGGATATGATTGAAGACATGAACGAGCTTTTGGCGCGTATCACGATTGACCCGGAGATTTGCCACGGCAAACCAGCTATCCGCCACTTGCGGTATCCGGTGGAGTCCATGCTGGAATATCTCGTGGCCGGCGACACGTTTGAAGATTTGCTGGCCGAATTCCCAGATCTGGAACGCGACGATTTGCGGGCCTGTGTGGAATTCGCCGCGCAATCGCTCAAACTTAAAAGCCGACATTTGGCGCTGGCATGAAATTCGTGGTGGACGCGCATCTGCCGCCCGGATTGTGCGCCTTGCTGCAGGCGGCGGGGCACGACGCGGTTCACACCAGCGGCCTGCCAGCGCGAAACCGGACCCCTGACGAGATACTCAACGAGCTTTCGTTCCGGGAACAACGTGTAGTCGTGACCAAAGATTCGGATTTTTATCATTCGCATTTGTTGCACGGAAAGCCGTGGAAATTGCTGCCCGTCAGCACGGGCAATATTCGTACCCGCGATCTCAAAAGGCTCTTTCAAACCCATCTGTCCACCATCGTCGCCGCGCTGGACCAAAACTCGCTGGTCGAACTCGACCGCCAAAAGGTGCGGGTCATTGCGTGACGGCAGGCCTCGGGATCAGGAACCGGGGGCAGGATGGCCAGGCGGGATTGGGGCGTGGCGCGTCAGATTTTACTGGACGGCAAGAATGAGGAGGTGTAACGATGCCGGCAGGCTATGAAAAAAGCATTGGCGATGGTCTTGTTGTTGATGGTGTCCTGGGCCTTGGCGGGCACGCCCGCGCAAGCCGCCGAGTCATCCCGTCCTGGAGTGACGCTGGTCAAACAGCAGACGAAGCACAAGAACCAAAAGCACAAGCAGAATAAGAAGAAACAGAAGAAGCAAAGGAAGGCCTGAGCGGCCGGTCTTCGGCCAGTTTTTCGCCAAGCGTCAACCGTCCCTCCGCGGTGGGGCGGTTGTTTTACATGAAACAAGAATTCGACTCGATAGAATCGGTCATCGCCGACCTGCGCAAAGGCCGGATGGTGGTGGTGGTGGATGATCCCAGCCGCGAAAACGAAGGCGACCTCATCATGGCCGCCGAAGGCGTCACGGCGTCGGACATCAATTTCATGGCCAAGCATGGGCGGGGCCTGATTTGTGTTCCAACCACGTTGGAGCGATTGAAACAATTGGGCGTGGAACAAATGGTGGCGCAAAACACGGAGAGTTTTCGCACCGACTTCCAAGTGAGCGTTGACGCCGCCCGCGGAGTGACCACCGGCGTCAGCGCCGCCGACCGGGCGCGGACGATCAAAATCCTGGCCGACCCGAGCGCCGTGCCGGAAGACCTGGTGCAGCCGGGCCATGTTTTCCCGTTGCGGGCCAAGCCGGGCGGTGTGCTGCAACGGGCCGGCCACACCGAAGCGGCCGTGGACCTGGCCAGATTGGCCGGCCGCCGCCCCATCGGCATCCTCTGTGAGATCATGAGCGAGGACGGCTCGATGGCGCGGCTGCCCGAATTGAACCGATTCGCGCGCAAGCACAAGCTGAGAATTTGCACCATCGCCGATCTGATCCATTACCGCCGGACGCGCGAGAAGCTGGTCGAGCGTGTCGAGGTGGTGAAGCTGCCGACGGCGTACGGAGATTTTGACCTGTATCTCTACCGTTCGAGAATTGACCGGCAGCATCATCTGGCGCTGGTGCGCGGAGAAGTGGCGGGCCGGGAGAATGTGCTGGTGCGGGTTCACAGCGAGTGCCTCACCGGGGATGTCTTCGGGTCGCGCCGGTGCGATTGCGGCCCGCAGTTGCATCAGGCCATGCGCCAAATCGCCGCGGCTGGGCGGGGGGTCCTTGTTTATATGCGCCAGGAGGGGCGGGGCATCGGGCTGGCCCCCAAGCTGAAGGCCTACAAATTGCAGGAGCGCGGTTTGGACACGGTCGAAGCCAACCTCAAGCTGGGCTACGGCATGGACTTGCGCGAGTACGGCTTGGGGGCGCAAATCCTGGTGGACCTGGGACTCAAGACCATTTCCCTGCTGACCAACAATCCGCGCAAAGTCGTGGGCCTGGAAGGGTACGGCCTGGAGATTGTGGCACAACTGCCGATCAGAATCCGGGCCAATCCGCACAACGCGAAGTATCTCAAAACCAAGCGGGAGAAACTGGGGCATTGGCTCTGATGCCAGCGACTATGTTGACAGCACTTCAGCCACAAAAACTCCACCGCCGTCGTGGCGGTTCCTTCGCCATCGTCGCCTCAAGTTACAACGCCCGGTACGTTGACGCGATGGTCGCGCAGGCCAGGGAGGTCTTGCAGAAAGCGGGAGTCAAAAGCATCCGGGTGATCCGTGTGCCGGGCGCTTTTGAGATTCCGGCGGTGGCGGCGCGGCTGGCCGGCCGCCGGCCTCCCTTCTCGGCCATCATCTGTCTGGGCGTCATCTTGCGCGGCCAGACGGCGCACGCGCAATTGATCGCCGAGGCGGTCAGCGGGGCGCTGGCCCAATTGCAGATTCAGCGCGCCCGGCCGGTCATCCACGAGGTGTTGCTTTTGGAAAACCAAGCGCAAGCCGCAGCCCGGTGCCTGGACAAAACGCACAATCGCGGCGCCGAGGCCGCGCAGACGGCCCTGGAGATGGCGCGGATTATGGAGTCGCTGCCATTGCGCTGAAGGGCAGGCGCGAATTCATTCTCACGGCGCGACAAAGGCGCGATAGAGGCCATAGAGTAGGAAGGCCTCCGCGGCGACGAAAATTCCGAAAGACGCCGGCGGCAGCAGGTAGTATCGTATGTAAAACATCATTCGCATAACCTATCGCTCGTCCAATTCCAAGCAAGCGTCGTACCAAGGGGAAACAGGCTCACGCGCGTTTTCGCATGCCATTGATTTGCACTTACTTACAAGAATAGGGGCGATTCACTGTCCCGATTCCTGGACACTGTCCTCCGATGCAGTGGACACAAATCAGGCAGAAACGCCGCGCCGCCGGAGGCCGGCCAGCAGCAGGCCGCCGGACAGGACGCAGCAACTCCACCCAAAGCAGTCCCCATAACGATTGTAAAACGTCCGCCCACCCCTGCCTGGTTGGCGCAACGGGATTTCGGGCGTGATCCACCCCGGGCCGTAGATGCTGCCGCCGGCGTCCAGGATTTGGCGGGTGCGGCCCTGGGCATCAATCCAGCAGGTCAGCCCGTTGTTGGCGCAACGCACCAGGGGCACGCCGTTTTCGACGGCCCGGAACAGCGCTCCGGCAGCCTGCTGCCGTTGGGCCGCGCCGTCGCCGAACCAGCCGTCGTTGGTCAGGTTGATCAGGAAATCGGTGTCCGGTTGGACATGTTGGCGGGCCTCCTCCGGGAACAGGTCCTCGAAACAGATCAGCACGGAGGTCTGGGCGGCGGGCTGTGTCAAGTTGAATTGCACGGGGCTGTGGCCGGCGGTGAATTCGCCGCTGATGGGCGTGAGCCATTTCAGGAAGGGCAGCCAGCGGGCCAGCGGAATGTATTCGCCGAAAAGCACCAGCCGGCGCTTGTGGTAAACGGCCCTGATCTCCCCGGCCGGGCTGACCAGGAAACCGCTGTTGTAGTAAGCGGTCTGGCCGGAGGGCAAGAGCTCGGCCGCGTCACCGGAAAAAATCAGCCACGTCGCATGGCCCGCCAGCAGCCGCCCGATGGCGCGCTGGTATTCCGGGCCAAGATCGGGCACAGCGGACTCCGGCCAGAGCAGGAGATCGGGTTTGGCGGCCAGCGCCTGGTCGGAAAGGGCGATGACTTCTCGAAAACGGAGGGCGTTCTCCTTCTCGTCCCAAATCAACGTCTGCGGAATGCTCGGCTGGACCAGGGCGACCTTCAATTGCCGCGCCGGCACGGGGATGCCAACCACCTTGGTCATCCCAAAACCAACCACGCCGGCAACGGCCAGCAGCGGCAGCGCGGTCTGGCCCCAAACTTCCATCGTGCATGGCCGCCGCGCCAGGGCGAGCATCACGCAGCCCAAGGCGGTTGAAAACCAAACCATCAAGAACGAAACACCATAGACGCCGGTGACCGACGCAAGCTGAATGAGGGGCAGCAAACGGGATTGCGAGGCGGCCAGAAAATTCCACGGGAACCCGCTCACGAGCCGTCCGCGCGCCATTTCCAGCGCCGTCCAGGCCGCCGCGCAAAGAAAAGCCCACCCGCCCCGCTTCCACAAGGCGGCGGAGAGGAATCGGTCCATGGCCGCCGCCGGGGAAATTTCCGGCGCGGCCATGTTTCCGGGAAAGATGCGCCAGCAGAACCAAACCCAGAGGCCCGAGTACAAACCGCAGTAGGCGCTTAAAGCCATCCAGCCCAGAGCCGGCGCCAGCGGGATGCCGTGCCAGGCAAAGGGAATCGCCAGCAACCAATAGAGCGAACTGAGAGAATGGACAAAACCCGCGGCAAAGCCCAGCCGGAGAGCTTGCCCTCCGCCTTCGCCCAGGGCGCAAAACAACATCAAGCCCGGCGCGACCCAGGCCGCGCCGGCGATTTCCGCCGGGGCAAAGGCCACGCTCAGAAGCAAGCCGGCCAGGGCCGCCAAGGCGTAGCGCGCTTTGGAGATGGAACTCATCAACTCACCAATTATGGCACATCCCCAAGCGAACAAAAGGCGCGTCTTCGCGCCCGCCGGCGGCACCGGAAACCGCCCGGCTGAGACGAAATCGATGGCCGCGAGGGGGAGAACAGCTTATGATAAACAACACACTTGCTTCTTTGTTTTTGTGTGCCAAGCTATTTGCTGTAGTTTTATGAAAACCATAAGAATTCCATGCCTTCTCATGCTGTGGTGCCTTGGCGCCGCGTCTGCCTTTGCCGCCGACTACACTTTCACGGGCAAGGCGCCTGCACCGAATAATCAGGATTGGTCCTTTGCCGAAAACTGGGATCCCACCAACGGCCCGCCGGGCGACGGGGACACGGTGACCATCGGCACGGCCGACAATGGTTTCTTCGTGGATGTGAACTCCGCCGTCACGGTGGACAACGTGACGGTGATCAGCAGCATCCTGCAAGGCGGGGGAAGCCTGAAGGTGTCCGGCGACATGGAATGCCTCTACGCGGAACTCATGCCGGGGGGCGGCATTACTGTTGAAGGCGGACTTTTCGTGGAGCCGGTGCCGGATATTCCTGATTACCGGACCACGACGCTGAGTAGTCCGATGACCCTGGACGGCACGTCCATCATCTACTCGAACGCCGTGTTGCAGTTTGGGGCCGCGGTCGCCCTGATAAACAACGCGACGCTTAACCTTCAAGGCGGCGCGCAGTTGGTCTTGCTCGCCGATCCCGGGTCCACTTTCATCAACAATGGCGGGCTTGACGCGGTCCTCGGCGGAACGGCGATGGTCAGCACAAGCGACTCGCTCTTCAGCAACGGGCCAACCGGCAGCGTGATTGTCACTTCGGGCACCACGTTGGAAATTCAAGGAACGCTGGCCGACAGCGGCATCTTTAACGTTGACACCAATGCATTTATCATTGATTCCGCCAACACGGCGTTTCATGACCAGGCCAGTTTTGATGGCGCGGGCACGACGCTGCTGGAGGGAGGCGATTCCACGCTGGATGGAACCGTGACCATCCACGGCAATGTTCTCATGGGCTCCAACAGCGTTCCCGTGATTACGATGAACGGCACGCTGGAGGTGGGGTCGGACGGCACATTCGAGTGGTTGGGCGGCGGATTGACCGGCGTCGAAACCAATGTGACGGGAACCATTTTGATAGACACCAACGGCGTCATGGAGATCAACAATCTGAACGGCCTGACGCTCAAGAATGTCGTCGTGACCAACAATGGCTTCATCAACTGGGTGGATTCGGGAGTGCTGTTCATGGGTTACAACGCGCAAATCGTCAATGACGGGTTCTTCATTGCTTTTGCCGATGGCCAGTTGCAACCGTTGAGCGACGGAACCGCCGGTTACGACGTGGCCTGGGTTCAAAACATCGAAGGCACGTTTGAAAAACAGCTCGGTTCCGCCAGCAACAACGCGGCAACGGTCTTCGGCATACCGTTTTATGACGGCGATGTCGTTGTCTATGAAGGCAACCTGAATTTTACCGCGGGCGGCAGCATTGACACCTGGTCGGTCGGGAGCGATGCCGCGATTCAGTTGAAAGGGGGGACTTATACTTCGTCATTGTCCAGCCTTGTGGGGCGCATTCAAGGGCTTGCCGGGTATGGCGTCGGCGCTGTGACCATGAATGGCGGTGTCACCTTGTGGTTACCGGAAATTACGGCGCTGGCTGTCAACGGGGGCGTATTCATCCAGTCAGGGGGCGTCATCACTGGCAACGAATCTCTTGTGTACATATTAAACAACGGCCAATTTGTGTGGAATGGCGGAACCATCAGTAATGTGGAGATAGCCATTGACTCCAGCTCAGTGATGAACATGTCCGCCGGCACGATCCTCGGTTCGACCATCACCAACGCAGGCACTGTGAACTGGACCAACGGCAACGGCCTGCTCGTCATCAACGCGGGGGACAGCGTGGTCTTCAACAACGCCGGACAGTTCAACATCGGCTGCGATTCGTATTTCAATGATGTTTCCACCAATATCAACACGCGGCCCGTCCTGACCAATGAAGTCACCGGGGTCATCACCAAGGCCGGCACGAGCGGGACCTCCGGCTTGGGCATCGCGTTGGTCAACCTGGGCAAGATCATTGCCCAGCAAGGCAACCTTGAACTCGCAGAGGTTGACGATCTTGCGGGACTCGACGACTTCGTGCTGGAGGGCGGCAAAATCACGTTCGACGATCCGACGGTCATTCACGGGAAAGTCGAGGGCAGCGGAGCCATCACCGCGAATGACGGGCTGACGTTCTCGGGCGATGAAGTGGACGTTTATTTGATCACATTTTCCGGCGACATAACGAACGACGGGACGTTTATTCTTTTTTATGGCGCGCCGGGGGAGCTCACTCTTCAAGGCAACAATTTCACCCAGACGGCAAATGGAAGACTGGTCATTCCCGTCCGCGGCACCAACGCGGTGACGAAGGATTTCGGCCAACTCATCGTTTCCGGCTACGGCGAGGCCACGCTGGCCGGCAGGCTGGTGGCGGTCATCACCAATGGCTATGCGCCGCCGGTCGGCGCGAGCTTCCCGTTTCTGAGCAGCTATCAGCGCAACGGCACGTTCACCAACGTGATGCTGCCGCAAGGAATGACCCTGAATTATACGAGCGGCGGGGCGACGCTGGTGGTCACCAGCGCGGTGCCGGTGCAAATCATCTCCCCGGCGGTGACGAACGGACAGTTTCAATTCGGTTTCAATACCGTCACCAACCGCAGTTACACGGTGCAATATACGGACGATCTGAGCACCGGCGCCTGGACGTACCTGACCAACTTGACCGGTGATGGTTCCTTCTGGCAGTTGCCGCCGCTCGCCGCGCTGGCGGCGCATGGTTTTTTCCGCGTCAGCAATCCCTGAGCAGTTCAAAGTCATCGCATTGCATCGCGCAGCAGGAACCGGCGGCGTAATCAGAGCGCCGCCAGGACGGCGCGCACGGCGGCGACCAGGGCCGCGACCCGCGCCTCCAGCAGGAAATCGGACGGCGCTTCCAGGGTGTAACTGAGCCGCGTTTTGTGCGTAATCAAATAAAAGGCCTCCGGCCATTGCGGACGCTCCGCCGGATTGAGGTTCGGACGAATGATGCCGTTCTGCGCGGGCCGGCCCTCGATCACGGGCGAGGGGTCAATCGGACAGGCTGTGGCGGCGGCGGCGATGATTTTTTCGGCAAAGGAGGGCTTGTTGTCGGGGTTCAATTCATAGACATAGAAGCCGGCGGCTTCCCAGTCCTCGTGCAGACAGAGCGAGAGGTCGAAGGGCGGCTGGCGTTGCAGCCAGTCCACGTGCGCCCGCACCTCCGGCGATTGGAGGTGGCGGTAATCGCGGTTCAAGTCCATCCCCTGCCCGTTCTCGCGGCGGTTGAGCGCAAAGCCGGCCGGATTGAGGCACGGGCAGAGCCAGAAGGCGGCGGCCTTGGGCCAGGAATCCTCCTGGAGCAATTGCAGCGCGGCCAACGGCCCGGCCGGTTCGTCGCCGTGGATGCCGGTGGAAATATAAACGCGCGCGCGGGCGGCGTCATTGGGACGAAGGAAAGCCGGGAAATCCGGGTCGGGCGCCCAATGATTGCGGGCGGCGGCCTGCTGGATTTGGCGGAGGACGCTTTGAATGGCAATGGTCTGGCCGTGATAGCCGCCATGATTGTTGCCGGAGCGCTCCATCCCAACGGCCTATTGATCGGCGAAATCGTGTTTGTCCCAGTTGGGGTCCAGCCCCAGGTCCTTGAGCATTTGCAGGTCCCGTTCCATCGGCTGGTTGAGGGTGGTGAGGTAATTGCCCACCATCAACGCGCTGGCGCCGGCGGTGAAGATCATGCTCTGCAGGTCGCGCAAATTGAGCGTGCGGCCGCCGGCGATCATGATTTCCTGGCGCGGCAAAATGAAACGGAAACAGGCAATGGTCTTGAGGATTTCCAGCGGGGCCAGCGGCGGCATGTTCTCGAAGGGCGTGCCTTTGATCGGATTGAGAATGTTGATGGGCACGACGTTGGCGCCGACTTCCTTGAGCGCGAAGGCCAGATCGCACCGGTCCTGCCGGGTTTCGCCCATGCCGATGATGCCGCCGGAACAGATTTTGAGGCCCGCCTTTTTGAGATGGGAAATGGTTTGCAGGCGGTCGTCGTAGGTGTGCGTTATGCAATGGGACGGGAAAAAGCGCCGGGAGCTTTCGAGGTTATGCCCGTAGCATTCCAGTCCCGCCTCCTTCAAACGGTCTGCCACGCGCTGGCTCTTGATGAGGCCCAGGGATGCGTCGGGCCGGGTCTTGCCACTGGCGGCCAGTTGGCGGATGCGGTCGCACACCTCGTCGAGCCTGGGGCCTTCATTCAGGCCCCGCCAGGCGGCCACCAGGCCCACTGCGGTCACGCCGTTGCGCCGGGCCTCCTCCGCCGCCTCGGCGACCGGCTCCGGATCAATGAAGCCGTATTTGGGCGAGCTGGTTTGATAAAAGGCGGACTGCGCGCAGAAGGCGCAGTCCTCCGAGCAGGCCCCGGCCTTGGCGTTGACGATGGAGCACAAGTGGATTTTGTTGCCCTTGAAATGCTCGCGGAGGCGGTTGGCGCCGGCCATCAGATCGAAAATATCGGCCGCCTTTTCCAGCTCAAAGAGCCAGTCGGCCTCCGGGCGGGAGATTTCCTCCCCGCCCAGGATGCGCAACGTCAGCCCGGAAATTTTGGCATGGTGGCCTGCGTCAACCAACTCAGCGGTCATGGTTGACACGATGCCCGCGCCGCCGGGCGATTGCAAGAAACAAAATCATGAGTCAATCCCGTCCAGGACGCGCCGCCGGACGCTCCCCCCGCTGCGGAAGGGGCGGCAACGCGCCGGGGACGGAGTCAAAATTGAAATCGGTCACCGCCTCGGCCGCGAGCGTGCCCACAGCGCGGTAAAGACCGGGAACGTTTCCCTTGCCGTCGGGATGGACGCGATTGGAAAGGAAAATAAAAAAGGTCTTCGAGAAGGGGTCAATCCAGAAGGCGTTGCCGGTGAAGCCGGTGTGGCCATAGGAGCCGAGGGGAAAGCGCCGGCCGCGCGGGCTGCTCAAGCTGGAGTCAATGTCCCAGCCCAAACCGCGCCGGTCCTCCATGCCGGGGGGCGTTTGCACGCTGGTCATCAACTTGACGGTCTCCGGAGTAAAGAGGCGCACGCCGTCAAGTTGGCCCATGTTGAGCATCATGCGGGCGAAGCGGGCCATGTCCGGCGCGGTGGTGAAAAGGCCGGCGTGGCCGGCCACCCCGCCCATGAAACGGGCCGTCGGGTCATGCACGACGCCGCGCAGCATCACCCCGTCGGCCATCTCGGTGGGCGCGACGCGGCGGATTTTGAACTTGGAGGGCAGAAAGCCGGTGTCCTTCATTTTGAGCGGGCGGTAAATCTCGCGGGCGCAAAATTTGTTCAGGGGCAGGCCGCTGACGCGGGCGACGATTTCGCCCAGCGTGAAGAAGTTGATGTCGCTGTAGCGGAAGCGGGCGCCGGGGGCGGACTCCAATTTGACGCCGGCGGCCATGCGCAGGGCCGTTTCCGTGCCGCGCCATTTGGATTTAGTGTTGACATCGGGCGGCAGGCCGGAGGTGTGGGTGAGCAATTGGCGCACGGTGATCTTCTCCTTGCCCCCGCCGCTGAATTCCGGGATGTAAGCGCAAACCGGCGCGTCCAGATTGACCTTTCCGCGCTGGACGAGCAGCATGATGGCCGGGGTGGCGGCGAGCACTTTGGTCAGCGAGGCGGCGTCGAAGATGGTGTCGCGGGTCATGGTTTCAACCGTGGGGACCAGGGAGCGTTTGCCGTAGGCCGTCCAATAGACATTGGCGCCGTGCTCGACCCAGACGACTGCGCCGGGCAGGCGTTTCTCGCCAATGGCCTTTTGGATGGCGTCATCCATTTCATGAAGTTTGGCCATGTCGAAGGGACTGGCGAGGCAGGCGGCGGCCAGCGAAAGGCCAAGGCCCAAAGCAAGCGACAATTTTCTGATAGTGTTCATGGGGTCATTTTGGCACAGTCCGGGAACCACGAAAAGGCAATTGGCGAGATGGCAGGTCTGCCACCGGAACGATGGAAATTTTTATTTTGGTGCGATTTGGTGCGATTTGGTGCGAATTGGTGCTATTGGCGGCGGGGAGTTCAAGGTTCAAGGTTCAAAGTTCAAAGTTCAAGGTCCGGCCCGGAACTGGAAGAGGCAGGAGTTGCCGGCTTGGGCGGCCCTCCGGCCTGATCAAACATTGTTGGAAGCCTATTTTCACTTTTATTGGGTTTGATTAGGTTTGATTGGGTTTGATCCTGAATCTGTTTATGAAAAAAACGGGAACCGCAGATGGACACAGATGGACACAGATTTCTCTGAGACATGGAAGACGAGGAGAAATTTTTATTTGGTTATATTCACCGATATTCACTGATAGTGGCAGGGGCTGAAGCGCAGGCGCTCTAGCGGAAAGTTTGGCGAAGGACGCAAAGGACGGTGTGCGATCCGTCTCCGCCAGGCTTCGACGCGACCAGGCTGGCCGCGCGGTTATCTGGGCGAACGTGGATTGAAGCGTAGCGGAACAGAGCCGAGACGGCTCTGCCACTATTGCTGCCACTATGACCGCGTCCCTGTCTGAGGGCGGTGGATTGAACTTTTGTTCATTCACACGGCGATTATGGCACATCCTGGGGCAGGCATAAAACCTACGGTAGTGTTTTTGGCACGATTTTTTTTGGAGGGGTTGGATCGCCGCTTGTGGTTGAAAGGCAATTGGTTGCAACTGCAAAAATCCGTGAAAACCGGGAAAAGGCGAAAAAAAGTGCAAAATAATTTGGTGGATACTGCCGTTTTTCTGCAAAAGAGGGCCATTTTTCAGAGCCTAAATTTGTAAGTTGCTGCTGTTGTGCTTGTTATGGCGATGACCTGGCGGGAAATCGCGTATCAACCGCTGCTTGTCCTACAGGATTGACCAAGGAGATTGAATTGACCGCAGAACAAAAATACGCAGAAATGGAAAAGGGAAGAATTTTCGCCGTTTCTCTTTTCCGCGTATTCTGAGCACGAGGAATTTCTTGCCTTGCAAGAGCGATTGGCCGAGGCGGAAGACCTGCTGGAGTTGCGCAAGCCGAAGCGAGCGGAAGGCAGAAGCGGCTCGATTTGCCTGGCCGAACTGAAGCGCCGGTTGGGCGTCACCCAGACCTCCCGGCTGGATTGAAACGCAGTGAGCCAAATTGCATCACGCTCGGCGATGTGTGCTGGCCGCGTTTATTCGCCGAGCGGGCTTGATCCCTTTACCATTCAAGATCGTCTATTATCTGCGCCGTTTTGGGAGCTTTTCCTTCGATTTCCTCCTTTGAGAATTTGCATATCGCGTGAATTGGCGCTTGGTCTGTAGCAAATATCCTAAAATCGAACACCACCTCCATTGGCCCCGATTTGATCTTTGCCCCGGGATTACCGCTTTCAGCATTGATTTGGCTGAATTCTGTTCCAAAGAAGTAAAGATGCGCTCCGGGATGCAATAGGCGCCTCGTTTCAAATGCCGCCTTTTCGCCATAGCCGGAAATAGGCACCCAATCTTTCGAAGGCCACATTTGGCCCGGGGGGCTTCGGTTTACTACGACAAATAGGTCCCGTGCCGTTTGTGAACCTTGGTTGCGCAGCCAGACCTGAAACTCGAAGCAGTAGTTTCCAGGAAAAGAACGGTTTGGTTTTAATTCACACTCGACGAACGGAACAACAATGGATCGTCCACGAGACCAAAATAATTGGCGGAGCGTTCCCGGTCTTAACGGACTGGAATGACTGCCAATCCGCACATAAAAGTGATGACCAGAAAACTCCGCACGATGGGGCTTAAATAGACTTTCGGGAATGAAGCAGACGATAAGCCCTTCATCCTGCATCGTCGGATTTGGTGCAGCTTTAACGATTACGTTTTGGAGTGGTGGGTCTGTTGCGTCCGGCCGGAGTTGGTCGAGCCGGCTCACAAAAGCTTCGATGCCGCTGACGGGAAGAATACTCCTTGACACGTCCACCCCGGAGGCATCGCGTTCGCAGCAAATTCCCCAAATCAAGACGCCGCCTTCAGCGTTCGCAAAAGCCGAGAGCGCTTTGCTCCACTGGCTTTTTATCTGCGGATCTTTCGATGGCCAATCTTCGGCCGACTTGAATTCCAGCCAATCGGACTCAGCGGTCTGCGATTCAGCGATTCTTTTGAGTTCATCAAAAGTTTCTTGCGGCGTGCGATTAGCGCAAAGACGTTCAAACAACTCTGTTGCAAAGGATGATTTGGGCATATCTTAATGGCCGCTTGCCCGTGGTCACGGACTCTCTCATGTTAACGAAATAAACTCTCCACCTGCTCACGAATCTGCACCGGCGAGTAAAGACTGCCGCGCCGGAACCCGTAAAACCGGAATGCCTGCATCGGCAAGCGCCGAATCCACCAGAGCATCACGAAATCCGCGCTCGAATGTCGCATGTGAGCTGTCATCCAGCTCAATGACCCCAACTATGCGGAGACGCTCCATATCGCAAAGCACAAAGTCAACGTGCTTTCCCGTGATACGATTGAATGCCAACTGCCGTCCGCTGCGGCTCGGACTCCGAACAGGCCGCACAATATCTGCCAGCCTGACTTTGGCGAACAGATGATAATCCGAACCCACTGCCTGACGCAAAACTCCGAAGAATGACCGCTCCGCCGGCGTGAGTAATGCCGGCACAGCTTCGTAAGCCTGTTTGCCATTCGCTCTCGGCACTCCTGCAGGCTGGCGAAAAAATGCGGAAATGACGGCCAGTACCACGAGGAGAATCACCGCGATGACAAATGGCGTGCTTAATAAGTGCATGACGTGCGAACGCTGCCTAACAATTAATATACAAGAGGCTGTTCGCGTATTGCAATGGCGAAATGAATTCGGTTCATGATATGGTTGTCCGCATGAGCCAATCCTCCGGACGCTCAAAGTCGGCGATGGGAAAACGTCTTCGGCTGCCGCTTTTGATTTGTGTTGCGCTGTACTTGGTGGCCTGCGTGGGCTGCGCGGCATGGCAACGGCGGCTGATTTACTTTCCGCCTGTGTTCACCCGGGAACAGGTGGATGATTTTGCCAGGGCCGCGAAGCTCGAACGCTGGAAGAATTCCGGCGGGCAAGCGGTGGGGATGAAACGGTTGTCGCCGGTTCAGCCCGCCGAGGGCCGGGTGTTGCTGGTTTATGGCAACGGCAGTTGCGCGACCGGTTGCGCGCGCTACGCGGATGTGATCCAGAAGGCCGCGGCGCTGGATGTATTCATTTTGGAGTATCCAGGGTATGCGGATCGAGCGGGGAAGCCGAGTCAAGAGAGCTTGTTTCGCGCGGCGGATGAGGGAATGCGATTACTCGGGACGAACGCGCCCGTGTATCTGGTGGGCGAATCGCTGGGCACGGGGGTGGCGGCGTATCTGGCTGGAACTTATCCCGGGAAGGTGGCGGGGGTGGTTTTGTTGGCGCCCTACAATCGGCTGGCGGACGTGGCGCAGTATCACGTGCGCATCCTGCCGGTGCATTGGCTGCTGGTGGAACGGTTTCCATCGGAAGATTATTTGCGGCAGTATCATGGGCCGGTGGGAGTACTTGTGGGGGGCAAGGATCATGTTGTGCCGGAGAGATTTGGCCGGCGTCTCTACGAAGGGTATGCCGGACCGAAACGAATGTGGGAATTCCCCGAGGCTAATCATTGGACGGTAACGCAACGGACGCCGGGGGAGTGGAAAGAGATTGTTGATTTTTGGCACGGCAAGGGCCGTTAGTTGCACAGGTTTCGTTTTATTTTGGGAGGGGCGAACGGCGCGGCGTGCGCTTGAGGGGCGTCATTGTCATTCATGGGTATCCATTCTGCGGGCGCGCTTTTGGCCAAACCTCCAAATTAGGAGAAGGAGCGGCTGCCATTCACGCCTCGCCGCAAAGGGACCGCCTGAAGGCGGGACTCCTAACAAAGGGAGCGGCGAGCCAGATTCACGCTCCGCCGCACAGGCGGGCGGTCAAGAGGTCGCGGAAGCCGTCGAGGTTTTTCCAGGCGGTGGCGACTTCCATCTTTTTGGCGTGATTGTCAAGCACGGTCAGGCCGTCGTCGGTGACGCGAAGGCGGAGGCGCTCCATTTTGCAGAGATGGCGCGCAAAGGCCAGATAGACGGCCACGGTGTCAAAGAGCACGGTGGAGCGTTCCGCGGCCCGGGCGGCCGCGTGGTTGGCCTGGCTCCATACCCGATAGTTCTCCACGACGGTTGAGGCGACGGGGTTGCGGGCGCGCAAAATCCGCTGATAGCGCGCGCCCTCCAAGGTGACCAGGCCGCAGGTGTCCAGCGGCGTGATGGTGACGTCCCAATCGGCGGAAAGGCCTTTGCGGGCGGCGGCGGGATTGGCTCTGACGTTCCATTCCGCACAGGGCGTCTTGGAGGCGTCGTAGCCCAGGCGCACGCTGCCCTCCATGCCGACGAAGCGGGCGTGGCGGACGAGGCGCGGTTCGCGCTCCAAGGCGGCGGCGATATTGGGCATCGGGCCGATGCAGATCAAGGTCACCGGCCGCGGGGAGTCCATGATGGCGGCGATGAGCGCGCCGACGCCGTCGGTGTGGACCCGGCCCGGATAGGAGGCCAAATCGTAATCCTTGACCCAGGCGGCCAGCGGCCCCTGGCCGCGCGGTTCGGCATCCGGTCCGACGGCGACGGGGACTTGGGCGTGACCTGTGGTTTGCAGGAATTTGGCGAGGATTTTGGCGCGGTAAAAGGATTTGCCGTACTCGGTCATCACCAGCCGCGGAGTCAATTCGGGGCACTGCAAGAGGAAGCCCAAAGCCCAGGAGTCATCAATATCGTCGCCAATGTCCGTCGCCAGAATAACCGGGAGCGGCGAGGTTGAGGATGGGGCGGCGGGCAGCGGGGCGGGCAGGCCGCCCAGGGCCAACGCGGCGGAGGTTTGGAGGAAACTACGGCGATTGATCTTCATAGAAATGTCCGGCGCAATTCAAGCATCAGGAAGCCGTGGGGGGCAAGGTCGTTTTGCAGAACGGCGTCCTGCCAACTCCAGGCCGAATCGGGATCGGCGAAGAGGCTCCGAATCTCCCAGCCCGGTTGCAAATCCCGCAGTTGAAAGGCGGCGGGGTGCGGCGCGAGGTTGACCGACACCAGAGTCAGGCGCGCGGCCTCCGCCTTCCACTTCATGACGAAGCAATGGGGCAGGCCGGTCTGGCAAAACTCCATTTCGCCGCGGCCCACGGCGGTTTGCGGGAGCAATGACAAAAGACGGTCGTAGAAGGAGGTGATTTCAGGATCGGGCGCTTCGGGCCAGTAGCGGGCGAATTGCACCGGGGTGCGCCGGCGCCGGCCCGCCAATTGTCCGTCATGCAACAGGCGCAGGCCCGGCTGTGCGAGGAGCAAAACGGCGGCCGCCTTGTGTTCGGGCGCGCTGAGGAGGGAGGCGATGGGCGGCTGGTCATGATTTTGCAGGAAGCGGGCCGCCGGGAAGCGGGCACCCGCGGCCCGGAGATGCTTTTGCAGCGCCGGCCAGTCGCGCGCCGCCAGGTAATCGAGAAACTTTTTGTCATAGGCGTAATCGAAACCCAGCGCGCACAGACGCGGCTCCAGGTCCCAATAGGCCTCGGCGATGCACATAAACTTGGGATGCCGCCGCTTGAGGGCGGCGACGGCCCCGGCCCAAAACTCCCCGGCCGGCGCGGGGCCGCGGGCGGGGAAATGCGCCCACGTCTTGTCAAACACATCATTGAGCAGGAGCATGGCCGTGTCGCAGCGCGCGCCGCCGCACTGCGCGGCCACCGATTGCCAGGCGGCGATCATGGCCGAACGGGTCTCTTGCCGGCGGTAGTCCAGTTGGGCGGTGTCGCTCCAGGCCGGGAAATGGGGGTCTTTGCCGTGGGCCACCCAGCGGGTCCCCTGCCCGGCGGTGACGGCGAACGTATCCGGTCTTTGATCGAGGCTCCAGACGAACAGGTCTGTTTTTTCGGCCAGCCACGGATGATCCAGGCCGAGGTGATTGGGCACAAAATCCAGCACCAGTCCAATCCCGTGTTGGCGGAGGGTGGCGCGGAATTGGCGCAGGGCGGCGGCGCCTCCCAAGTCCGCGGCCACGGTGTAATCGGCCACCGCGTAGGGCGAACCGGTCAGTTCCTCGGTGCCGCGCTCTCCAAAAGCTTCCTGGCTCAAGGCCCGCAGGCCCGGCTGGGCGCGGGCCAGGTCGCGCGCCTTGGGACCGGAGGCCCAGGCGCCCATGAGCCATAGGTGCGTAAAATGGCGCTCCTGCCAGGAGCGAAACACTTCCGCCGGGACGGTGGCCAGCGTCACGGGCCGCGCCAGTTTGTCCGACAACCCGCGCAGCCAGCAACGGGTGTCAAGCTCCAAGAGCAGCGGATGGGCCTTCAACTATTAAGGGCCTTCATGGCCTTGCGGACATTGGAGACGCGCAGGATCATCAGGCCCCGTTTGGCGTCCGGGGCGGTGGCGCAATAGGCGTATTCGATGTTGACCTTGGCCTTGGCCAGCTTGTGCGCCAGGCGGCCCAGCGAGCCGGGTTTGTTGTCGCCGGTGATCATCAAGACCTCGTCCTCGACCACCAGCGCGCCGTGATCCTCGAAGATGGACAAGGCCCTGGCCGGGTCGCTGACGACCAGGCGCACGACGCTGTGATCCACGGTGTCGCTGATGGACAGAGCGTAGATGTTGATTTTGGCATCGCCGAGGGCGTCGCCGAGGCGGGCCAAGGTGCCGGGCCGGTTCTCCAGGAACAAGGCCAACTGTTTTGTTATTTGCATAAATCGCACTCCGCCGCGGGGCGGAAACCGGTGTTTTTTGAAGAATAACACGGTTTGGAGAAATAGCCACTGTTCGTTTTTTCGCTGATTCTGCTTGAAATTCCGGCCGCCGTGCGCCATTGTGTTTCTGTCCTATGAGTTCGGCCCAAGTCAAATCGCCTGGCATCCTGGAGGAAAAGCACCGGAAAGCTCTGGTCAGCCTGCTGGCGGATGAGGACGCAAAGGTCTATCAGACCGTCCGGCGGACGATCCTCTCTTACGGCCCGTCCAGCTCGGAGTGGATGCGGGCGCACACGTTGAGCAACGACCCTGTCCTGCGGCGGCGGGCGAGCGAAATCGTGGATCACTTCGGGCGGCAGAACGCGGACACGCAGTTTCTGGCTTTTTGCCTCAACCAGGGCGAGGACTTCGATCTGGAACAAGGGGCGTTGCTGCTCTCGCGCACGCAGTATCCGCAAATCAATCTGGAGGCTTACACGGCGTTGCTGGACGATTACGCGGCGGTCTTGCGGGAGCGGCTGGATTTGAACGGGCCGGTGGACCAGATCATCCGGGTGATCAACGATTTTCTTTTTCGCGAATTGAGGTTCAGCGGAGACGGGCGTCATTTTCAGGACGCGGACAACAGCTACTTGAGCCGGGTGCTGGACCGGCGGACGGGCAACCCGATCAGCCTGTGCCTGGTGTATTTGTTGCTGGCGCGCCGGTTGCGCCTGCCGGTGGCGGGCATCGGCCTGCCCGGTCATTTTTTGTGCCGCTACCAATCGAGCCGGGCGGAGATTTACCTCGACGCCTTTCACGGCGGGCGCATGCTGGTCAAGGCGGACTGTGTCAAGATGGTGATGCAGTTGCAGCAGCGGTTCGACGACGGATTTCTGGCGCCCTTGAGCGCGCGGCGCATTCTGATGCGCATCTGCGCCAATCTTCATTCCATCTATACGCAGCAAAAAGCGGCCCCGCAATCGGTGCGCCTGCAGCGTTACCTGGTCGCGCTGGCCAAGTAAGAAGCCGTCACCTCTGGATGCGGGCGGAGCCGCCCTGCATGACGTGCAGCACCTCCTCCAGCGTGACCTGGGAAGTGTCGCCGCGGGTGGTTTGCAGCAAGGCCCCGTGAGCGGCGCCGAAATTGACGATGTCCTCCGGGGCCATGCCCTTGATGAAGCCGTAGGCGATGCCGCTGGAAAAACCGTCGCCGCCGCCGACGCGGTCCTCAATCTCCAGGTCCTTGAAGGGGCGGGCTTCGTGGAACCGGCCGTCGTGCCAGAGGATGCCGCCCCAATTGTTGAGCAGGCCGCTCTTGACCTCGCGCAAGGTGGTGCAAACGGCGCGGACGTTGGGGTGGGTTTCGACCACGCGCAGCACCATGCGTTTATAGGCCTCGACGGGCAGCTCGCGCAATTGGGCGGTGGCGCCCTCGACTTCGAAGCCGAGCACCTTTTGAAAATCCTCCTCGTTGCCGATGAGCACCTGGACGTGCGGGATGAGGTCCCGCGTGACGGCGATGGCCTTGGCGCTGCTCCACAATTTGCCGCGAAAATTCAGGTCGTAACTCGTCACCGTCCCCGCCGCGCGGGCCGCCTGCAAGGCCGCCTTGGTCACCGCCGCGCTGGTCGGCGAGAGGGAGGCGAGAATGCCGCCTGTGTGCAGCCAGAGGGCGCCTTGCTGGTTGAAAATTTTCGCCCAATTGATTTCCTCCGGCTTCATTTGGGAGATGGAGGACTGGCCGCGGTCGTACATTGTCACGCTGGGCCGGACGCCTGTGCCGACTTCCGTGAAATTCAGCCCGACGCGGCACGCGCGTCCGACGCCATCGAACTTTTCCATCAGCACGTGGGAGACATCCAGGCCGACGGCGCGGGCGTGATTGAGGATGATGCGGGCGACGGGATTGTCGGGCAGCTTGCTGATGAAGCCGCAGCGGAGGCCGAGGCGGGCGCAGGCGTAACCGACGTTGAACTCGCCGCCGCCGACATCCACATCGAAGGACCTGGCAAACTCAATGCGGCCATGGCCCGGGGGGGCCAAACGCACCATACATTCGCCCAGAGAGAGGAGATCGAAGCGGCATTGGGAAGAATCGCGCAATGGCAGGGACATATTTTTATGTGTTGTGGGCCGCATAATAACCGGGCGCGCCTTTTTGGCAAGGGCGGGAGTTCTCAAGCGGCGATCACGGGCGCATCTCAGTTTTTGGCAGGGTCGGCGCGCTGCGCCGACTCGGACGCCGCGGCGCGGCGTCCCTACCTGGGAAATGTCCAAAAACTGAGATGCGCCCGGCGATCACCGGGGCTGGCGCGGGCGGAAGTCTTGCGACAATTTGACCCAGCCGCTGAGGATGAAAACGGTGTCAATGGGCGGGGCCGGCACCCAGCGCGGCCAGCCGCAACCCAAACAGCGTAAGCGCGGAATTCCGTCTGAATTGAGAATTGGAAATTGAAAATTTTCAATTTGCAATTGCGACAGAGGCTGGCGCGCTACTGGCCCAATCGGAAATGTCACAGGAGCAAACGGAGAAGGAAAAATTTTGCCAGAAATGCGCAGTTCTTGTGGATTGCACTACAGAAGGCGATTGCCGGCGGGATCAGCACGGAGAGGAGGCGCTGTAAACCGACTTCTTCCGGGCCAGATTTGTCAATAATGAGGCGGCCAGGGACCGGTGTACTTGCCTGTGGGCGCCGTGGCATGAAACAAAAACCAACCGACGTCTGAAGCGTCACCCTCAGTCGTTGAATCCTGGTAAGTCGTCTGTGTGACCGGCCGCGTTGTCTTGGTGCTAAGCCACTTATGCAACTGCGAATGGCCGTCGGCATAAGAAAAATTGCATGCTCCGACGTGAAGGTCGCCCGGCAAGTCGTCAAACATGGGAAACGACTCCATACCCCGAACAACCAGGCAGGCGTCATTGATGCTATCGGGATGCTCATCGTCGAAAATGATCAAATTGGCCGGAGCGGGATTGACGAAGTCGGCCTGCTTGTTGTAGGAACGAGTATCCCCCGTGGTATCCCAAATACACGCCCCGTCAGTCGAACTATCCGCGATAAAACCACTCATCGAAACGCTGCGCACTCGAGGATACGAGGCGCCGTTCTCGGTGCAATTCCAAATGTCCGACGGACATTTGTAAATTGCGGTCTGAAAATTGCAAAAAGGTCCGAGCAGTGAATGGCTGATGTAAAAAGAATTGGTGTTGTCCGGGTCGTTGGCTTCGAAGTCCGGCCAGTGTTCGATGCCCTTGCACCATTGCTGGTATGAACCATCCACATCTTGCTGCTGATTGTTCTCGCCGGAGTTGAGTGGAAACAGGCCGTGGTTATCATCGGCGTACATGATGAAGGCTAAAGCGAGTTGCTTTTGGTTGCTCATGCACTTGACACCTTCCCCTTGCGCCTTGGCGCGGGAAAGGGCCGGCAAAAGGATGGCCGCCAGAATGGCGATAATGGCGATGACGACCAGCAATTCGATCAAGGTGAAGCCGCCGCGCCCCGGCTGCACGGCCCTTTTTGCCGAGGGCGTCGCGGCTCGACGATTCGTAAAAACCGATATGATATTCATATATTTGGTCCGACTATTGGCTCAGTCATATCATCATACCGAATGCGCCGCCGTTCCGCAAACCCATGGACGAACTAAAACGGGTTCTCCACCCTCCCGCCCTCTCGCCGGGGCGGCAGGCGCGGGTCTGAGACCCATCGCCTGCCGCCGCCAGAGGTTGAAGAACCACTTCATCAAAACGCGCCCGCTGAGTTATGGATGGACACGATAGAACGTGTTCGTAAGCGGGGCGGGAATGGAACAGGACGGCGGAGAAGCGTTTGAAACAGCCGTCCACGGCCCGGCCACGGTGGGAGCGGACTCCAGCGTGCCCTGGGGCCAACTCAGCAGGAGTGAGCCGGCGGAAACCTTGGACGACAGCGGGACATCGAGGGGGGCGGGACCGGCAAAGGACTGGGCGGCCAGGCCCGCGGTGTAAATGGCCGTCACGTCGGACTGCGTCAGCAACCGGCGCCAGATGCCCAGGTCGTCAATGTAATACTGCCCGGCGTTACGGAAACCAGGATAGGTGCCGGTGCCGTCGCTGCCGACGACCGTGGCGAATCCGATGTACACGCTCCCGGTGGGAACTGTGGCAGCCTTAACTTCCACGCCATCAATGTAAAATACGGCATTGCCGTTCACCAAGTCAGCCGTCATCGCCACGTGATGCCAATTGCCGTCGTTGATGACATTGGTGCTAACGACAAAGTCGTCCCCACTAATGGTGACCTCGAGGTGGCCCCCGCCATCATCCCAAGCGCTATCGGCCAGCACCCAACCTGGATTACCGGTCGAGTAGTAGTTGTCACAGATCATCGGGTTGTCACCCGGCTCCCCCGTATAATTCACCCAAAAGGCGACTGAGAACTGGGTACCGGCGGTGAACTGGTAGTCGGTGGGATCACCCAGGATGACGTTATCGTAATTGCCATTATTATCGTCCACCGCGACCGCCTGGCCAATCTGGCCGGCGACGAACGATGGGGAACCGTTGGGCATCGCGTTATGATTGTGCCCGGAGGTATCATTGTAGTTGCCGTCGAACGGATAGTGTCCGACCAAGCCGACGGCCAGCGGGGTCGAAGGAAGCGGAGCAATACTCAGCACGGCCGTCTGGCTGGTGGCCGAACCGCCGCCGTCCGTCACCACCACCGCATAACTGCCAACGTTCCCATCGGAGACGGCAGGAATGGTGTAACTCTGGCTGGTGGCGCCGGCAATGGGCGCGCCGCCAAAGGTCCATTGATAGGTGAACGGCTGCGGCCCCGTCGGCCCCACGTAAAAGGTGACCGGGTAGCCGAGCGGAACAGTTTGTGACACCGGCTGGACGGCAATGACCGGGCTGGCGGGCGCACTGCCCGTGGCCGCCGCATAGAGGCTGGTGACTTCGGCGGTGGAAAGGCCGCGATTGAACAGGGCCACGTCGGAAATAAGGCCCGGCCAATAATTGTCGCCATTATCGTTGCCGGTATTCAGGCCGATGGCCACCGGGTCAGAGTTTTGGGAAAAGGCCCCCCACATGCTGGAGTTTTCTTGCAGGAGGGTTCCGTCCATGTAGAGGCGTTTGTCGCCATTATCATAGACGCAAGCCATGAAATGCCAATTTCCATCATTGATGACGAAGTTCGTCGGCGGCGAATAGCCTCCGTTCGGTCCCGTCAGGAAATAGGTCGCTCCGTCGGCGGAGGGAAAGGTGCCGTTGCAGGTATCCTCCAAGTAGTCAGTATTAAAGAGGGCCATGCGCCAGGAACCATTGCCTTTGGCGATGATCGCGCACTGGTTGTTGGTGTTGCCATTGGGGTCCAGGAACCACGCCAGGACGGTGGAAGTGGTGCCGTTCAAGACGACCGCGTTACCGCAATTGACGGCCCCTGTGTTATTGAAATTGTAAGCCAGGTGACTGGCGCCAAATCCGGCGGCCGGATCACCCGCCGCGCCTTGGTTGACGGTGCCGACATTGGTGCCATTCAAGCCGCTGGAATAATCGTAGGCGATGGGGCCGCCGGTCTCGTTGAGAGGCCAGTAGGTGTAAGGCCCAAGGGCCATGAGCAGCCCGGCATAAGGATTGGGCGGGGGCAGGAACGTCAGCACGGCCGGGGGCGTGCTGGTCACGGTGCCGTGGAGATTGGTGACGACCACCGTGTAGCTGCCGGCGGCCGGAGGTTCCAACGGGCTGTTCAGGGTCAGCGTAGCGTCGGTGGCTCCCGGAATCGGCGTGGTTCCGAGCACCCACTGATAGGAATAGGGCAGCGAGCCTCCAACGACAATGCTGAAGGAGGCGTTGGCGCCGCCGACCATGCGCGGCGTGAGCGACACCGGCTCCTGGAGTACGATAGGCGGCGAGGCGACGACGGTGAGCACAACCGGGGCACTGGTGACCGCGCCAATAGAGTTGGACACGATAACCGTGTAGGTCGCACTATCGCTGACCGTGACGCTATTCAATACCAGAGTGCTGGTGGTTTGACCGGAGATCGAAACACCGTTGGTCTGCCACTGGTAGGTCAAGGTGGGTTCGCCGGAGGCGATGACGTTGAAGGTGACCGTTTCACTTTCGTAGACCGTGCCCACAGGGGCCTGAGGCTGCTGGTCAATGACAACGGAAGCGCCGGCGGAGTTATAAACCTGCTGGATTTCATCGGCGGTCAAGGCATTGGTCCAGATGGCCACCTCGGAGATGCATCCATTCCAGTAACGGCCGTTGAACAGATTGTAGGAAGAATTCCAACCAATGTCTATTTCTTGGGAACTGCTGGTGTCAATGTTTCCCGTTGTCGGCACCGCCGCGACCAACACGCCATCGAGATACAACGATTTGGTCGCCATATCATAGGTTCCGACCAGGTGGTGCCACTGGCCATCGTTTAGCCTGCGCTGGCTTACGGCGGAGAGGGGGCTCGTTCCACTGGTGTCCCAGTCCAGGGTATTCGTTACTCGTTCGCGTCCGAGACGGGAATAAAAGTCGCCCTGGGCAATAATCATGCCGCCAAACGTGCTGTCAATGTCAAAGTCATTGACCTTGAACCAAGCCATCAGAGTCAGAGGCCCCGCCAGGGAAATATTGCCGTCGGCCATGGGGCCGCCGGCGTTGCCGAGCAACTCGAGATTGACCGCGCCGATAATGCCGTTGAACAGGCAGGCGCCACTGTTGGCGCCGAAGCCGGGATAGGAGGGACCCGCCACGCCAGGAGTCGTGCCCGGTTCGTAGGCCCCGTTGAGGATGCCGGCGGCATTGGTGGCCAAGTTGACCGCCGGCGGGTAGGTACTGGGATCCGGCGTATTATAGACCGGCTCATTGAGGCGATAATAGAAGAGGGGATTGGCGGATAGGACCAACGATTCGTAAGGGGTGGCGGGGGGGGAGGTGCTGATGCCATTGGAGTAATGGGCCATGATGGTGGTGGCGGAAAGCGCGTTGGTGTAGAAGGCCACGTCCTGAGCCGAACCCGTCCACAAGTTGCGATCGGCGCTGTCGCCGCCGATGGAGAATTGCGAGATCGTATTGGCGACGTAGTTGGTCGGGGTCCCGCTGGCGACCGGCGAACCGTTGATGAAAAGAGTGGTGTTGGCGCCGTCGTAAACCACGGCCACATAATAGAAGGTGCCGAAAGTCGGCGGGCCGCCTCCTGTGATGTCCAGGGCGGTGCCGGTGGTGGTGCCGTTAAACATGACCACTTCCCAATTGGTGTCACTCTGGGCAATATACCACCCAAAGTTGGGCGTCGGACCCATGTTCAAACCGCCGTCACTACCAGAAAAGGACGCGAACGAAATCGGGGTGCCCGTCCCGTTGGGGTTGAGCCAACCCTCGACGGTGAAGGGACCGGTCGGGCCTAACGGCGCGTCGTAGGACATCCCCGCCCTGCTTGCCCCGATGAAGGCCGTCGAAGTGGTGTTCGTTTCGGCCGGCAGCGCTCCCGGATACCCGTTCATAGAAACCGCAGGGTTCCATCCTGACCCGTTGTTGTAGTAAAGAGTGGCATTGGCCCCCGCCGTGCCGTAGTTGGTGGCGCTGTCGGCTTGGGGCGGTTGATTGGTTTCATTCAAGCGGTAGTAGGCCACCGGATTGAGGCTCAACACCGTGCCGGGGTAATCCGCGCGCAGGTCCAGGGCAGCGCCCGAGAGCAAGGCGGCGATGGCCGCGCCGATGGTGAGTGAGGTGAGTTTGGACGATAGTTTCAGTGTTCGATTGTTCATAGGCACATTTGCTGTGATTTTGATGATTGCACTTGAATCACCAGTTTGCTGGCGAGCAATATACCGCGGGGACGAAGCGGCTGTCGCCCTGAATTCCGACAAAGACTATCAAAAGTTAAATTAGTATCACATTTCCGACAATAACTATCAAAAGTTCAACCAGCATCTCACGCGGCTGCATGACAAAAATCTTCATCTTTCTGGCGGGGCAGAGCTGCTGCTCTGCCCTGAAATCCTGGGCGGCGCGGCAGCGCCGCCCTACCAAGGACGTGAAGATTTTTGTCATGCACCCCTCACGCCTGCGGTAAGGAATTTGCAGCCATGACCGCCCGGAAGCAGAGGCCGTCTTGCAGCCGGCGCAGAGGCGGCCCGTCAGTGGAGCGAGCGCTGGCGGCGGAATTCACGCGGCGTCACACCGAGGTGGCGGTGGAACTGATGGGCAAAGGCGCTGGGGTGAGCGAAGCCGCAGTCGGAGGCAATCTGGGCCAAGCCGTCGTCCGTGGCGGTCAAGCGGCGGCAGGCGGCCAGGAGGCGAGTTTTAAGGAGAAACTGCTGTGGGCCAAGGCCGAGGCAGGCCTTGAACTCGCCTTCCAACTGACTGACGGACAGTCCGGCCAATTGGGCCAGGCCGCCCACGGAAATGTCCTGCTGGTAGTTCTGGCGCACGTGGCTGACGGCTGTAGCAATGGCGTGGAAGGGCGGCCGGACTTCGGCTTGTTCCTGGCAGACGCGGGCAAACCCCATGATGCCGATGATTTCTCCGGCGCGGGAACGGATGGGCATTTTGTTGACGACAAACCAGTCCGGCATGCCTTGCTCATCGAAGCCCAACTCAACATGGTTGAGCAACAGCTCGCCGCTGGCGAAGATGCGGGCGTCATCGTTGACGTAGGACTGGGCAAAGGTCGGGGGATTGAGATCGAAGTCGGTCAAGCCGATCAGGGCCGTCTCATCGGTGGTCTGGAATTTTTCAAAGTTTGCACGGTTGACAAACATCATTTCACCGCGCCGATTTTTGGCGAAGAATTGCAGGCCGGGCATGACATCAAACAACCGATGAAATAAACTGGCCGGAGCAATCTGGCGCAGCCAGGCCTCGCGTTGGGCCAGGAGTTCTCTTCGCCGGGCCGGCGAAGGATTGACAGGGACGGCAGGCTTAAAGGGTCCGGGGGGCGGAGCGGAGCGGATTTGGCGGGGCGTCATACTGAGATGGCGGCGGGATTGGAGGGCGAAAGCACTCTGGTTGGGGAAGCCGCATTCGGCGGCAACGTGGGCCAAGCTGTCAGTGGTGCCGGATAATTGGCGGCAGGCGGCCAGGAGGCGAGTTTTGATGAGGAATTGCTCAGGCCCAATGCCGAAACAGGCCTTGAACTTGCGCTCCAACTGCCGCGCCGAGAAGCCGGCCAGCCGGGCGAGGTCACCGATGGAGATGTCCTGCCGATAGTTCTGCTGCACATAACTGACGGCTCTGGAAATGGTTCGGAACGGGGAGAGGAGTTTGCATCGTTCCTGGAAGGACTGGGACAGGCCCATAACGCCGATGATTTCTCCGGTGCGCGAACGGACGGGCAGTTTGTTGACCACGTACCAGTCCAGCGCGCCCTGCTCATCAGGGAGCAGTTCGACGTGGTTGAGCAAGGGCTTGCCGGAAGCGTAGATGCGCGCGTCGTCCTCCACAAAGGACCGGGCCAGGCTGGGGGAACTCAGATCGAAGTCGCTCAAGCCGATCATGGCCATCTCATCGGTGGTGTGAAATTTCTGAAGGTTTCCCTGGTTGACAAACATCATTTTGCCCGCCCGGTCTTTGGCGAAGAATTGCAGGCCGGGCATCGCATCAAACAAGCGATGGAACATGCAAGCCGGATCAATCTCGCGCAGCCAGGCGTCGCGTTCGGCGAGGATTCTTCTGCGCCGGGTCAGGATGACCGGCGGCAACGGTTTGACGGCGAACGCGGGAGCGGTCCCGGCAAAACGACGTGGCCGGCTTTCTTTTGTTGCTTGTTTGCTTTGCATGCGGATCATCGCGCCGGGGCGCATGGCTCCTGTGTGCAAATTCACCGGGGCCGGACGCAACCCCGATTGTGCTGCCTACTCTCATATCTTAGCAGGAAGCCGCGTTCCTGGCAAGAAGGTGTTGGGCGCCCCGAAGGGCAAAAGGTGTCAAGGGTGAGGACCGCCGCGAGTGGCATGGCGGAGGCGGAAGTCTTCCGACAATTTGACCCAGCCGATGACGATGAAAACGGCGTCAATGGCCAGGGTCGGGACGCAAAAGGCGATGGTCGGCAGGATCAGGACGTAGAGGATGGTCAAGCCCGTGGCCATGGCCGGCCTTTGCAGGGTCAAGGCCAGCCACATCCCAAACCAGCCCAGGGCGAAAAAGTCGGCCACGGAATTGGGCACCGGTTTGACCGCCCCCCACAAAAGCGTGAACTTGAAAAACCCCGCACCCGCCGCCCCCGGCATAAGGAGCTGGAGGGAGTTGTCGGACAACATGGCGGCAATAACGACGGCGTGCGTGCAAAGCAACACAATGACCGGCCAGAGGAACACCCGGCGCAGGGCCATCCATTGCCCTCGAATGATGGTCCGCATGGGCAGCGGGGTGCAGCAGAGCAATTCCAGCGCCCCGGTGCGGCGGGCCTCGCTGAAAAAACGGCAGGCCTGAATGGCGAAAAAGACCTTGAGCAGAAAGTAAAACGGCCAGACCAGAAAGCCGGCGGCAGGCGCCGCCGCCGGCCCCAGCTTGGCCGGCGTGGAGAGCAAGACCGCCGCCCCGGCCAGCGCCAGCACCCAGGCCACCCAACGCATCCGCCGGGAATCGTCCAGCAGCCAGAGCACGGGGTTCACGTCCAGCAGCGCGGCGCGCCGGCTGGCGCGTCCGTGCGGGAGAATCCGGGCGAAAAGCCGCTGCCAGACGCCGGGGGCATCTTCCTTGTCAACAAACGATCGCAAGTGCCAGCCCGCCCATCCCAGGAGCATCCACCCGGCCAGGTGCGAGACAGCCAAGGCGGTCCAAAACTCTTTGGCCTGGCGAAGATACTGCGCCTCCGACGCCAGGCGGAATGATTCGCATGGACTCAACGCGGCCAAGAGGCGCAACGGCGTGGCCAGGGCGAGGCCGCCCGCCACAATCGCCGTCACAATCAGGCAAATCGAACCGCTCATGGCGCGGGTGAAGGAGCGGCTGCGGGCCGAAACCCAGAGCGCCGCGGCCACGGAAAAAAACAGGACGTTGACCAGCGCCAGGCAGGTGCGCGTGAATTCCCCCGGCGTGACCCCGCCCGCCACCAGGCAGAGCGCGAAAACCGGAAAGACGGCCAGCAATCCGTAAAAGGCGTTGAGCGACACCGCCATGAACTTGCCCAAAACAACGTCGCAGCCCGTCAAATACGTCAAAAATAAAAATCCGAGCGTGCCCTCCCGCCGCTCCTCGCTCAGGCTGTCGGCGGCCAGGAAAACGCCGGCCAGCAGCGAGATGAGCAGCGCGTACCATGACAAGCCCGTGAACATCCACGCGCCGGCGGCGCGGGGCGCGGGGCCGCTGAGGGCCAGCATCAACAACCAGAAGCCGCCGATGACCAGGGCCAGCAGGGCGGCGGCGCCCCGGATGATGAAGGTGCTCTTGCGCCGGGCCGTCACCCGCAATTCCCGTTGGGCGATGGACAGGAAGCTCATGGCGCCTCCGCCGGCGCCGGCGCCGGTTGCGGCGCGGCATTCGCGGCCCGCTTCCGCCCCACGCCTTCGGCCACGACAAGCCGGAATTGGCGAAACAATTTGCGTCTGGCCGCCAATCCAAAGTAGAGGTTCGCCCACAGCCCAGTCAGAATCCACACGGTGAAATTGAAGGCCAGCAAACCCTCGTTGCCGCCGTATGGGTGACCGATGGCCCAAATCCACAATCCCAGGACAAAGATCAGCGGCGGCAGCACCACGATGCGGGCCAGGGCCGAGAGTGCGGCGTGATTGGGTTTGCGGCGGATCAAGCCCTGCCACATCCCGACCCAACTCAAGGCGATCAAGTCCGCCACCAGAAATCCACCCAGAACCAGATGCATCCCCAGCACCGCGTTGCGGTCAACATCGTTTCCCCACTTGCGCATCTCGACGAGCACGAACACCAGGTTGGTCAGCAGCACCACGCCCGCCGGGGCGGCGAATTGGCGCCACAACGCCAGAAGTTGCCCGCGCACGATTTGCCGTTCCCGCAACGGTGTGCTCAACAGCAGCTCCAGTCCGCCGCCGCGCCGGTCTTCCGAAAACGTCCGGCTGGCCTCGACCGCCAGCCAGACTTTCAAGAGCAGTCCCAGCGGCGCCAGCAGGAAGAAATCCGCTCCCGCATCCAAAAAGTCTCCCGAGAACCAACGGAAGCACAAAAGGTACAGAAGGGACGAAATCATCAGGACCAGCCAGACCATCAGCCGCTTGCGGCCGGAACGGGCCAGGCGCCACAAAAACGGGTTGATCTCCAGCAATTCCGTCCGTCTCCGGGCGTTGCGGATGGAGGGGGTCCGCTCCCGCCAGCGGGCGGGCTTTCCAACCGTGGCGTCCTGCCACGACCGCCGGACAATCCAGCACGCCAGGCAGAAAAATATCCACGCATACAAGTCCGTGAGGACGACATTGCCCCAGAAAGCGGAATGGGGGTTGGCGCGGTAGAGGCCGTCAAAGGCCAGAAAACAGCCGCAGGCCGGACTGGAGAACACGGCTGCATCCGGGAAGGGAAACCGCGGGATTTGGCTGGCCAGCGGGCCGCCAACCACGAGGGTCAGCGCGATGATAATGGACAACGCCAGCGCCCGGTTGTCCTGGCGGCAGAGCGAGGAGACGAAGAGGCCGACACTAAGAAAGAAAAACAGAAGATTGATGGACACCAGCACGACGCGCAGCATCTCGGCGTGGCTGACGCCGCCCAAGACAAAGGGGATCGCCAGCATCGGCACGACCGCCAACATGCCATAAATGACGTTGACCGACGTTGCGGCCAGTTTGCCCAGAACCACGTCGCGCCCTGTCAAGTCCGTCAGGAACAGCAATCCGAGCGTGCCTTCCCGTTTCTCCTCGCTCAGGCAATCGCAGGTGACCAGCGTCCCGGCGACAGCCGCGTAAAGAAAGACGACCGTGCTGACAACGGCGAACAAATTGGCGCCGGTGTCCTCGTTTGAACCCGTCGTTGTCAGCAGCGTCAACGCGGCCAGGCCCGCGCCGATCATCGCCGCGGCGAAGCGGCTCCAATAGGGGCCGCGCCGGCGCGAGGCGACGCGCAATTCCCGCTCGACTACCGGCAAAAAGGTCATTCGGCGGCCATTGTTCCGAATTCGCCGTGTCAAGCCAAGACGATAGTGCGGCGCCGGTCAACGGCAGATGGACTTTTTTGGCAACCGCTCCTGATCGTATTCCTGATCTTGATCTTAATCCTAATTTTTGGATGGCGTTTGCCGGGTCCTGATCCTAATTTAATCTTCATCCAAATGAAGAGATTAGGAGTCAAAAGATCGAGCCAATACGTTTTCCCCATCTTCCATGGGATGTCTGTGAAGGCAAGACTTTATTCGTTATTGCTCGCCGGTGTGTTGCTCTCCGGCAGCCGTGCGCCAGGCCAGCATCTTTGGTGGAATCTGGCCGGGCAGGGCGACGGCGCCTGTCTCTACGGCGAAATCACCGTGCTGGCCACGCATCCGACGACTTATTATTGCGGGGCCAACTGGCATCCGGGCGAGCCGGCGGGCGGTTACTGTGGCATCCAGCACAACGGCCCGCGGGAACGGCGCACGATTTTCTCGGTCTGGGACACCGCGCCCGATTTGCACCCTGTTGTAAGCGAAGCCGGGCCGCAAACGGTCTTTGGCCGATTTGGCGGTGAAGGGGAAGGCGGGCACACCCACATGCTCTGGGACTGGAAAACCAATGAGGTTTTTCAATTCTTCGTCCGCAAAGAGCCAGGCATCCAGCCTGAGACCACCGACGCGCGGTATTACATCTACGACCGCGGCGGGAAAAAGTGGCTGCATCTGGCGACCATCAACAGCCCGAACGGCGGCCACCCCAGCGTGACGACGCTCGGCGGGGGCGTGAACTCGTTCCTGGAAAATTTTTCAGGCCGGGATCCTGCCGCGCCCCGTCTGGCTTTGTATCGTCTCTGGCTGGGGCCGGATGTGGAGCATTTGAAATGCCTGACCCAGGCCGTGGGTGACGGCGCCTGGGGCGAATTGCATGACGCCTATTTTCTCGCGTCGGGCGGCAGCAACGAATTGGGCGCCGTCTTCAGGAGGCTGGAGCGGCACTATGGAAAGCCGGTCTTTGGCGGCAAAGGAACACGCTTGAACCGGATAGCGGACCGGGCTTTGCCCGCCGGCCTGATGAAGGAACTGAAACACCTGCCCCGTGCGCCCACGGTCAGGGAGAAATCAAATAACGGATAAAATTTGTTGCTTTAGTTTCGGGCCGGCGTTGCTACATTGGAGGCCAGTGTGGTGAAAATGCTTACAGAGTTTTTCCGGCTGATCGCCCCCGCCCCGCCGCCGGGCGGGCCGGAGGCGGTTGCGGATGTCATCGAGATTTATTCGCATCGGATGCCCATTCATTACCGGCGCCACGCGCGCGCGCGCAATTACGTCCTGCGCTTGCGCCACGACAAGACGGTGATGGTGACCATCCCCCGGCTGGGAACGCGCAAATTCGCCCGCCAGTTCGTGGCCAGCCGGAAGAGCTGGCTGGAAAAGCAATGGCGCATGCTGGAAGCGCGGCGGACCCCGCCGCAGGTGCTGCGGCCCGGCATGGAAATCCTGCTGCGAGGACGGCCCGTCGTCCTGGAGGTGCGGCGCCAGGGGATGAATTGGGCCTTGCACTTCGGGCCGGAGCGGACGCCGCTGGCCAACCCGGAGGGCAACCTGCGCCCGGCGTTGGAACAGCACTTGCGCAACCTGGCCCGGACAGACCTGGTGCGGAGGGCGGAGGAACTGGCCCGCGAACAGGCCTCGCAGGTCAAGCATATCGTCGTCCGCAATCAACGGAGCCGCTGGGGTTCCTGCTCGTGCAACGGGACCATTTCGCTCAATTGGCGGTTGATCCAACTGCCCGACCAGGTGCGGGACTACATCATCATCCACGAATTGACGCACCTGCGCCACTTGAACCATTCCCCGCAATTCTGGCGGGAGGTGGAGAGGGCCTGCCCGGATTACCGCGCGGCCGAGGACTGGTTGAAGCGCAATTCGGGGCACGTCGGTTTCTGACTCCGCCCGGCGCGGAGGGCCATCACTCGATCCTCTCCTGGCCCGTCTTCATAATCAGTCCTTGGCGCGGTTTCATCACGGAGCGCCATCGGCCTTGCGCGAGACGATTTCCACGGCCGCGGGGTTTGCCGTGAAGGTCATCAACGGGTCTTCGGCCAGCAAGTCCTCGTCGAAGGGGATCAGCAATTCGCCCAGGGCGTCGGACGCCACCTTGTGCGCGCCGGACTTGGCGTGAATGATGACCGCCGCGTCGGGTTGCCGGAAGGCCATCTTCAATCCCACCATCGTCAAGCGGGGCGCGGCGGGAAAGAACTGGCGCATTTTGTCCTGGACGTCGTTGCATTCGCGCACGGCGCGCATGAGCGGCGCGTAATGGATGGAGTTGGTCAGGCTGCGGGCCAGGGCGGGAGAAAGGCCGGCGTGCCAGTTCAATTGCATGGTGCCCTTGGGCTGGTTGACGACGATCCAGGGGTCTTCGGCCAGCAAGTCTTCCCGCACCGGGAGGCTGATGGCGCCGTTGGCCTCAACGGGGATGGGAATGCGGCCGGATTTGGCGTCAACATAGGCCTGGATGTCGCTGTACTTGACATTAGGCATGGTTGAGCACATGGTCAGGACGAGGGCCAGGTTTGTGTGGTCGCGGGCCAGCGCTTCCTGCGCTTGTTGAATGCGGCAGACTTCGCGGTAGGGCAGGCGCGCGTCCTCCCCCACCGCCAGCCGGGGCGCCAGCAAAAGCGCGCCCAGCAACGCGCTTTGAACAGCTTTGACTGTCATGCGCCAAGAGTGGCGGTTTGCGGGCGAAGTGGCAATAGCGGAGGGGGGGGGAAACGGATGGATCAAGATCAGGATTGGCCAAGGAACCGCGCAGAGACAAGTTCTGATAATGAGGCGCAATTCAAACACGACCGAGGTGGTGCTCGGGGAGCGCTTCTCGAAGGCCATTGAGAATTGGTCATTGACAATTTGTAATTGGCAATTGAGCAGATGGGGAAGCGGGCGCAATTGCAAATGACAAACGTTCAATGACCAATTGTCAATCAACGCTTTCGAACTCACACGCCTTCCGAAACGGGTTTGGTCGAAAGGGCATTGGCAAAACCGGAAGTTATTTTTGCGCAGACGCTAAGTGGCGACAGCGGAAGGGGCGGCAGCAGACGGGCCGGCGGGGCCGCCGGAGGACGGAGAAGGAACCGTTGCCTTGAAGCTGGCCCACAGCCGAAGGGGCAACAGCGCCAGGGCCACCAGCAGAACCTGGCTGATGTCGAATCCCACCAGCCACGGAAAGGCTTTGTCCATGAAGCCGTAGGAATGCAAGCCGATGCCCAGCATGTTGACGCCGAACCAGGAGAAGCTGGTGATGATGTTGCCGCCCACGGCCAGGGCCATGAGGCCGCGTTCCTTGATCATCCCACCCCAACGCGCGTGCAAGATGACGGCGTTCCAGAGCACGATGAGCAGCGCCCCGTTTTCCTTGGGGTCCCAGCCCCAGAAACGTCCCCAGGATTGGTCGGCCCAGATGCCGCCGAGAATCGTCCCGACAAAGCTGAACAACGTGGCGAAGCAAACGATTCCATAGACCATCCGGCCCAGCGTCCGGGCCAGGTCCGGCGTCAGGGTGCGGGTGAAGAACCCGCGCACGATGTAAATGATGGCCAGCAAACCGGCGACAAACATCGAGGCGTAGCCCAAGGTGACAACGACGACATGGGTGGAAAGCCAGAGGTTGGTGTCCAGCACGGCTTGGAGCATTTCCATGGTGTCGCCGCTCAGGGCCAGGTGATGGGCGATGATCAAGGTGGCAAAGCCGACGAAGCCGGCCATCACCAGGCCCAGGCCGCCCTTGAAGATTCGTTCCAAAAAGATGCCGAAGAGGCAGGCGCCCCAGCCGATAAAAATGGCGGAGGAATACAAATTGGTCACCGGCGGCCGCCCTTCCAGATACATGCGGAATCCCAGCCCCAGGGAATGAATGACAAAGGCCAGCACCAGCAAGGCAAAGCCCGTCCGCCGCACCGGTTCGGACAGATTTATCCAGAAGACGCAGCCCAGCAGGAGGGCGGCGACGTAAATGACCATGCTTTTGTAAAACGGCTCGATTTGGTTGAAGAAGAACTCCTGGCCGCCCTTTTTGAGCGCGGGATAGAGCTTGTTTTCCTGCATCCAGACGCGGTATTGGGCCACGGCCCGGTTGAATTCCGCCGGCTTGTCGTTGTGGAAGGCGTCGGCCATGGCAGCGTAATTGGTGTCGGCCGGATGCAGCCGGCCCGAATGGAGCACCTGCTTGAGACTGACGCCGATGGTGCTCCAGTTGGTGCGGGCTTCGTCGGGCAAGGGGGGAATGATCATGGGATAGGCAAAGTTGGCCAGGGTGCTGTAGCGATTGAAAGAAGCGGCGATGCGCTGCAAGTCTTCCTGGTTGGCGTCTTTGCCCTGCTGGCTCAGTTCCAAGGCGGTTTTCCCAGGGCCGATGGAGTTTTCATAAGCCTCCAATTCCCGGCGGAAGTCACGCGCGCCCTCCGGTTCCAGACTGTTCTTGAGGCGGGTGTAAACCACGAGGCTCTCATAGAGGTGCATCAGGTCCTTCTGGAAAGGGGTGCGCAATTTGGCCGCGTCCTCCCGCCCGACCTCCGATTCGCGGAGCTTCCCGGCCTGGTTGAAAAGGGACTCGATCTGATTGCTCAAATCGTTGAAGGAATAGTACTGCAAACCGATCTTGTCGGTGCCCAGCAGACCCTCCAGGTCCGGATGCTGGATGCGAAAGACTTTCAATTGGTCCGCTTTTTCGGGCCGGGCCATGGTGTCGAGCATCCATTCCAAGGCGGAGAGCGGCGGGCCGTTGGACAGACGCACAATGGAACGGCCGCTGATGCTCAAGAGCGTGTTGCGCGCCACTGAGTCAAACGGCTGGATGCGGCCATCCAGCAAGACCGGCAGACGGCCGAAGGAGGCGATGTCAAATCCGTCCCTGGGTTTGGGCGGTTGCACGCCCGAAAGGAACCAGGCCGCGAAAAGCGCAACCGCAATGGCCGGCAGCCATTTCTTCATAATTGCCTCCCTTGGCCGCTGGCGCCGGGGCCGGTGCGGGCCAGAACCGGTTGCAGCAGCGGCGCGCCAGGCGCCTGTCTGGCCGGCGGCGGCTTGATCCGTTGCGCCTGTTTGCGGGCGAAGCCGGACAAGTGCGACAGGAACTGCACGACCAGGCCCAGCGCGACCAGCGAGCAGGCGATGTAAGGGGCCAGGGCGGCGGGATTGCGCACCACTTGCAGGATGGTCACCCGGTCGCCCGGCTCGAAGCTGGCTTGGTAATAGGTTTCGCCTCCGTAGCGCAGGGGGCTGTTCATGTAAATAAGAACGTCCCGGTCTTCCCCGGTGCGGGGATTGTGCAAGTGAATCTTGCTGGAATAATTCCTGGCAATGCTGGTGCCCGCATAGAGGTCATGCTGGAAGGCCAGCAGCTTGATACTGTAAGGCTTGTAGTAACGCACGGGCCGCAACGCGATGGCGTAGGATCGTCCGTTGTATTGGAAGGTCTGGGGCGCCCCCACCTTCACGTCCGGCATGATGCCGCTGATGTCCCCCTGCAATCCTTCCATGGCCCCATGCCGCGTCATCCACGCCGATACCACCCAATCGCCCACCGGGCCTTTGTCGGAGACTACTTGCACCAGCGCCGCGGGAAGATTGACATTGTCCATGGACCGGGTGACGGGCTGGGGACTGAAGAAAAGGCGGCTGCCCAAGCCCTGGCTGGACTTGATCTTCTCCGGTCCGCCGGTCATCGGCCCGGCCGGCGCGGAATTGGGATAGTATTTCTCCACCCGCAAAGCAAATGGCAGCGCCGGGGTCCGAATTTCCCCGCCCTGGGCCAGGAGCGACTCCGGGATGGCCACCACGCGGTCTTTGTCCGGGTCGGTCACATCAATGACCGCCAGTTCGTTCCTGCGGCCGTTTTCCGAGTAATTCTTGGTCTCGCCGACTTCGATGCGCATCTGGCTCTCGACCTGGAAGATCTCGGTCACAAATTGTCCGCCCAGGAGAAGGATCAAGCCGGAGTGGATGAGAATGAGGCCGGTTTTTCTGCGGGCAAACTGAAAGCGTTTGATGTGCGCCGCCAGCAAATTGACCAGCAAGACCAGCCCGATGAGCCAGCCACCGGGCAGGACGGGAATCTTCAAGCGCGTGCCGGCGGGCGTCCAATAAACAAAGAAGCTGCGGAAGAACTCCGACTGCGCTTGGTAAAGGCCGATCTCCACCTGGGCCAGCGTGCCGACAAAGACCAGCACCAGCGCCAGCACCAGGCAGACGACCGTCAACCGGAGCGAGGTGAAGAAGTTGATGAAACGATCCATCATGGCTCACGGATAGTCTGCGGTCTTGACGAAATTGACAAAGCCGTCTTTCTGCCGCCCCACCACCGCGCCGTCGCCAATCAACTTGTAGAACCACGTTTTGCCGCCATGCGGCACAATGGCCGCGACCATCCGCGCCGCCCGACCGGTCTTCGCGTCAGTGCCCGTGAAATCCACCAGCGTCGCCGAACCGTCCGCCGTCTGCACGGATTCCGTCTCGCCGGCCAGAGCGCCGGCCTCGATGGGCTTCCGGCCCAGTTGCGCGCGCCAGCGGTTGACGTTGGCCAGGACCCCTCCGACGGCGCCGGGGAAAAAGCTGACGGTGACCTCGGCCTTGCCGCCCGCGTCACCGGCGACGGAAAAGCTCTTGAAGAGCATGACGCGAGGCGGCGTTTCCACCCATTGCGCCGGGACGCTCCATTTCGGCTCCTCCGCCGGGGCCTCCGGCGCGGCAACCTCGCCGCGCGGATTGGAAAATCCCGCCAAACCGGCGTGCGGGTCCGCCGCGCCGCCCGCGGCAGGAGCGGCGGCCGCCGGCCCGCCCTCGGCGCCGAAATGAACGGACTTGAGAAACTCCAGGTAAGCCGGCCTGGCCGCTGCGACGGTGGCGGAGTCGCCCTTCATTTTGAAGAACCACGAGCTGCCGTTGCGCGGGACCACCGCCACCACCGTCCGGGCCGACGCGCCGGCGATGTCGAAGAGTTTGCCCTCGCAGGAGTCCACCATCACCGGCAAGGCGGAAAGATCACTTTGGCCAATCGGCTCCAATTGCACTTCACCCCGCCAGCGGTTGACGTTATCCAGTTCCGTGCCCACCGAACCGGGAAAGGACGTGATGGCGACATCGGCCTTCCCACCCTGCCCCATCACGGCGAAACTGCCCAGGCGGATGCCGTCGGGCGGCAACTCCCGCCAGCCGGCGGGCGTGGTCCAGCGGACGGGGGCGGAATTGACGGGGATGTCTGAGGCGCCGGCGCTGGTTTGCGCCTGGATCAATGGCGCGCCCGGATGTTCCTTGGGGACGGTATAGACTTGAATCTGGTCCCCCGCGCGGACGCACCCCGCGCCGGCCAGGAGCATCGCGCCGGCCCAAACCGCAAAATGGAAAGTGACTTTCACGTTCAACTGGACAAACGATACCACAGGCGGATTCGAGCAAAAGCCATTTTTTGCCATAGTTAAGACATCTTTTGGCTGGTGGCTTAATCGCGAACCACGCTAAGTATGCGAACCCCGAAAGTATTCGGGGGAACAAGTTTGGATTTTTTCGCGTGGCTCGCGTGGTTCGCGGTTTACCCGGTTTGGCAGACGCTATTGCAGGGAGTCCGCCCCCAGCTACTACGGGCGCGGGCAAAGGGGGAAAGGGGGAAAGGGGGAAAGGGTATTTCGCCCAATGATTGCTGTTGGCCCGTTTGGCAAGTCTTTTCTATACCACCTGTCAATACCAAGACCCCGTCACTCGCCCACCCCCCAAAGTACCATAGTAAGAGGGTACACAATAGCCCATGTGAAGTAAATCAGCGCGACACCCTCCACAAGACAGACGACCAAGAGCCAATGCGCCAACAGCGAAGCCGACACCCTCCGAATGAACAAACCCCCACCGGCCATAATGGCAACTACAGTGAAGGCGCAAAACCACGGGGGAAGTCCGAGTGCGAACTCCGTGAAACCCGGGAGAACTGCTGAATACCCGATCGTTTGGTGAAATAATCCTCGCATAGCCCCGGCGACCCAACCAAGAAAAAAGGGCAGGAAGCAGTTGCCGACCGTTAACGCAACGCAATATGGAGCAAGATGAATCTTCCTCATTTATCCAACCTGTGATTCGTACTATGATTGAAGCGCTTCCGTTTGGCAAGCTTTTTTTGCGCCGTCTGTCAACGCTACCGACTGTTCTGGCCCACCGCTGAGCCAAGGCCCGGATCAGCCGGGGGGATCATCTCGTTTTCCGTTCGCGGTCTTCCCTTTCAACAATCATTTTGTACATTTTGTAAGCAGGCTGAGCGGAGATCTTTGCCAAGGCCTGGTTGTGAGCCTCCGAATATGGGCATTGGGGCCCGTTACGAAAGGTGAATGGCGAATATACAGATGGGCCGAGCGGACAGCGCATATTGGTCGAGAACTGGCCCCCCATGTATTGCCACAGATCCGCCTGGCTGATGGCCGTATCAACTGAAAGCCCCGCCTCCACCACGTGCGACCGCGCCATCTCCCAGAGCATCGCCATTTGCTGGACGCACTTTGTCTCCATCGCAACCCTTTTATGGTGATTGATCCCCGCCATTGTCAGGGCCGCGATGAAGGCCAGTCCGACGATCGCCAAAATGAGTTTACCGCGCATAATTAACTCTCCATCCGCTGTCCTCAACGACAATCCTCCGGCACTTCCGATGCCAGCGGTGATTTGCGCATAATGATTGTGCTGCTCGCCGTTTGGAGCAAGCCTCGTTTTCACGCATCCTGCAAAACACCATACGCCCAGGTGTCCTCACTTTTGACGCTTTCTGCGGACAAGGCGGAGAAAAGCGTCACCAGGGTATTGTCCAATTGATGACGAGGGCGTGGGCGGGTCGGACGGGTCGGACGGGTCGGTCCAGCGATGGCTATCGCCCGCGAAATCGAGTTACGCCTCGACGGAGTTGCCCTACCGTCGTTACTGTTCCATGCCATAGAGCAGAATCTTGAAGGCGCCGGGAAGCGCGCGCGGTCGGCGGCGTTGCCCGCCGGAAGCGAAGTCATTTCGCGAATTGCGCGATGGCGGCCTGCTTGAACGCATCGCGGCTTCTCCCGCCATCATTGGGAAATCCAGCGTGCTGCACCATGAAAACAAAAATGAGCCCGTATTGGCGGTCAATTTCCATATTCGTTGATTCTGCGCCGCCGTGCCCTGTCCAGTTGGGACCGACGGCCCAGCCAAAGCCGTAATTCTCCTGGACCGCATCGCCCGTTTGCTTGCTCGTCATCATCCTGACGGCATTTTCCGAGAGGTATCGTTTGCCATTGAGTTGACCGCCGCTGAGAATCATCTGGCAGAATTTCGCCACATCCTGCGCGGTGGAAAAAAGTCCGCCCGCAGGCATCGGGAAACGAACGGCGCGGTCGGAAAGCGGATAATGATGCTGGCCGATTGTCGTTTCTTGGAGATCGTTCCTGGCGGTGTTCGGCCGGTAAGATTTTGCGATTCGTCGAAGTTGCTTTTCCGTCGGCCAAAACGTCGTATCTTTCATGCCCAGCGGCTTGAATAAACGTTGCTGCATGAATTGTTCATAGGGCATTGCGGCCACAACCTCGATGATTCGCGCCGCCGTGTTGATGCCCGCATTGGCATACTGGTACTTGGTGCCAGGCTCGAATTGCAGCGGCGACAACGCGTAGCTCATGACCGCCTCGCGCAACGGGAGGCCGTCGAGTGTCGGCTCTTCGACCCGCGATTTGAACGGCAGCCCGCTGGTGTGAGAGAGCGCTTCACGAACGAGAATCGCGTGCGCTGGTTTCTTGAGCACGGTTTTTTCGCCGCTCTGCTCCGCGACAAGCGTCTGTCCATGGAATTCCGGCAGATATTTCTCAACCGGGTCATCCACGTTCACTTTTCCTTCATCGACGAGCATCATGACCGCCGCGGCGGTCATTGATTTGGATTGCGATGCGATCCAGAACATGGCATCGGGCTGCATCGCTTTTTTCGCGCCCACATCCGAATAGCCAACGCAGTTCAGGGCGAGAATTTTGTTCGACGACGCCACGAGCGTGACCGCGCCGGCCAGCGAGTGGCGATCAACAAACGGCTGCAACGCCGCCGCAATTGCCGACGGCTCGCCGGCGCGCGAAGGCGTGAGCGCGAAGACCGCGAGTGAGACGAGCACGAGAAACAATCGGCGAGAAAAATTAGTTTTCATACAGACGCTTCCGGACTTCGCCGCCGGACGGCAAACACGGCGCTGAGCGAAGGGAGACTGATAACTGATTGCGGGGAATCCATTCTGTTCGTGCGAGCAAGATGCTGACAACCAGCGAAGCGCCAAAGAACGCAAACCACAAACACCACAATCCCGCAATGCTCCAATCCTCTTTGACGGTGTCTGGCTCGCTCATGGAACGCCCGGCGACAACATGATGGACAAATGCAACGTGACCATGAACCCAATCTCCCGGATGCAAATAATCGAAGCCGATAGCGTCCGAGCAATTGTAAAGACTATCGGTGACAAACCCGCCCCAAACCATCGTGCAGATAACCGTCATCAAAATCAGCACGATGCCAAACCTTGCTACGCTCTTGACCATGCGAGGAATAATTATTGCACAATGATTGAAGGCGTTCCGTTTGGCAAACTTTTTTTGCGTGGCATTTGTCAAAGAAACTAGAATCCTCTAGGGTGAATCTGGAACGGTCCCGTGGATGGAACAGCGTGTTTTTTCTCCGACTCGGCCCAATGTGTAAACCCCGTGAATGGGGCATTCCGGCAAGTCGCCGTTGGCACCACGTCCACAATACGGGCGGATGTCATCCCATGTCGGAGAATCGTTGGCGGTTTTATTCTGCTCCTGCGCCCATTGCTGTTTGCTGGAATCAATAATTCGCAGATTGTTAAGGCATGACCAACCTTGGATCGGTTTTCGGGCCTGCCAGGATGATAACCCGATTGCCAGGATCAGTATCGCAACGAGGGGACATATGATCTGCCACTTATTCATGTTTGGATGTTTGGCGGCAGAGTCAACGCTGTGGTCGCGCCTCCGCTACTCGCCAGCCAGTCTCGCACAATGATTGTGCTGCTCGCCGTTTGGAGCAAGCCTCGTTTTCACGCATCCTGCAAAACACCATGCGTCCAGGTGTCCTCACTTTTGACACTTTCTGCGGACAGGGCAGAGAAAGGCGTCACCAGGGGATTGTCCAATTGATGACGAGCGCGTGGGCGGGTCGGACGGGTCGGACGGGTCGGTCGAGCGATGGCTTTAGCCCGCGAAATCGAGTTACTACCGTCGTTACTGCTCCATGCCATAGACCAGAATCTTGAACGTGCCGGGAAGCGCGCGCGGACGGCGGCGTTGCCCGCCGGCAGCTTGCTCGGAGGAGGATTCAAATTGCGCGGTGGCCAGATAAATTCGATGCGTGACCGGGTCCAGCGCCATGGTGCGCGCACCGCGCTCGGTCTTCAATGTCTGCACGACAGTCAACGTGTCCCCGTCCTCGCGCGCGATGGTCGTGGTCCCGTCGCGGCCGCAGGAGGCGAAGGCCAGTTGGGTAGCCGGATCGAAGGCGTTGGCGTCCACCCCCTGCCCTATCGGCACGGAAGCCAGGACTTTTCCGCCGGTGCTGTCCATCATGACCATCAGACGATTGTCGCACCCAAGAAAAAGCCGGTGATGCTGGCAGTCAATGGCCATGCCGGAAGCCGATTCGCCGGGCGCAATGGGCCAGCGTTGGACGACGGCGTGCGTCTGGGTGTCAATCACCGCCACGACACTTTTGTCCTCAAGATTGTCGAACACGCGGCCGGCCTCCGGGTCGGCTTGGGCGAACTCCGGCTTTCCATCCAGCGGGATGGTGGCCACAACCTGGCCTGAATCGGCGGAAAAAACAGTGGCCGAGCCACTGCGCCCGTTGAACGCATAGACCTCCGACCGGCCCGGCTCGAACAAGATGCAGTCGGGGTTGTTCTCCGTCTTGACGCGGGAAAGGGTCTGCAATGTGGCGGCGTCCACCACGCTCGCGTCGCCGCCGCGCCCGTTGCTGACAAAGGCGCGCTTGAGGCTGGGGGCGACCGCGATGCCGTGGACGCCGGGCGTGTTGGTGATCTGGCCGGCGAGGGCGTCCTTGGTCAAATCAATCACGGCGACGTTGCTGCCGTGCGACACGTAAAGCCGCCGGCTCACCGGGTCCACCGTCATATAATCCCATCCGCCCTCGCCGCCGACGGGGATGGCCTTGAGAAAATGATAGGGTTGGTCCGCGGCGCGGATGGCGGCCGGCAAAAGGCCCAGCCCACCGCACGCCAGGGAAGCGAGCAGGCGAAGGAAGTTTCTTTTCATAAAGCGAAAATTGTTGATTTCAATTGCGCCTCTGTTTGCTGTGGCAGCGGGCGCCAAGCAAGGAAAATCGGGAAGATGACAAGGAATTAATATATGTCGTCAAATGTCGTCAACTTGGCAACAGGTCGGGAAAGCAGGAAGCGCCCGCCTAGCTTGGACTCGTCAACGTATAAACGCGACCCGGCATGAAACTGGATATTCTGCGGAGAATCTCCGGCCCGAACGGGAGGATATGCTCCAAGCGATTGGACTTGGCGCGCAGCACGACAATGGCAAACGGAAGGCTTCCGGTTCGACTCTGGGCAGGCAGATTCTTATCCACTGTGAGGAGAATGTCATATTTCCGGGAATCCGCAATGTGCCGGAGCAGCCTGCCGTTTTTGACGCTGGCCCATCCGGCTTGCGGCACGGTCGCAACCTCATGGCCTGGCAGTTGCGCGGCCAGGTCCTTGGGGAGGCATTCATCAAGGAGAATGCGCATTCAGGCTGGCAAGAGAGCTTTTCCCACGATGGCGTTGGCGGATTCCTCCAGGAACCCGACGGCCTGTTTTCGTGAAACGGTGGGATACTGCTCCAGAAATTGGTCCAGCGTGTCTCCACCTTCGATATAATCGAGCAACGCCCGCACAGGCACGCGCGTGCCGGCAAAACAGGGCGCGCCACTCAGGATTTCAGAGTCAATCTTGACGACGGATTTTTTCTTCATGCCAGAACGTAAGCCTCTCACGGCCCTATGGCAACTCCACAAATGCGTCCTGTCACAAACTGCTTCGCCCGCCCTGGCCTTTATTCATCTAAAGAGTAACAGCGGCATTGAGCAGTTGACTCTGCCAGAGGGAAAAGGCGGATAAAACGGCGTGCGAAGTCCAGTTCAAGGGCGGTCTTGCGCAAGGCAAGTGAATTTCCCGTGATGGCCGCAACGGCGGGATGGCAAGCCATTGTCGCTTGAGACGTTGGCCGTCCGAAATCGCTTGCCGTGGCCGGGCTGGCGCGCGCCGGTGACGTGAATATTGGCGGGCATAATCGCGCTAAAAGGCTTGACTTTAGATGCTGGCGGCGATATCGAACACGTTATGCGCATCATTTTACGATGGCTCGGTATCGCGCTCATTCTTACGGCAGGTGCGTTTTTTATTGCCTCCGGTCAGGTGGTCGATATTCCGGGTCCAGTCGAGACAGCGAAATCGAACTACATGGTTACATATAGCCTCCGTTCCATTATCGTTTCATCTATCTTAGCACTGGTTGGCGCGATCCTCTTGGCGAGGAACTTCAAAGCCAAGGCATGAAGACGTCGCCTAACAAGTTGCCGGAGCCAACCGCCGATGATGCTCTCCGTTCCGCTATCGCGCTTCACGTCGCCGGTCGGCGGTGGTTCAGCTTTCTACGTTAGGCGGCGCATGGTAGCCACACAACAACCAAGTCGTGAAGCGTTCATCGCGTATTGGAAGGACTTTCGGACTTTCACATGGCGTCAGCTTTTGTTTTACATACTTTATCCCGGGGGCTTGGCGGTCTATGCGTTAGTTGTCACACGGATTGATTCTGCCGGTTGGTTCTGGCTGCCACTTGTTGGGGCTGTTGGATACGTCATTTTGGTGCCGTATCTCCTCATCCGAAGAGTTCACAGGAAATTTGCCCGTTTCATTCGCTGCCCGAACTGCGGAGATTGGTTTGCCCAAGATGCCAGTGGAGCCTATTTTGGTCCGAACCCAAAGTTCAGAGGAATCATTGAAACCGGACGATGCAGCAAATGCGGAGAGCAGATTTTAGCAGACGCATGAAAGTGCCGCCTGACAAGTCGCCGGAGCCAAGCGCCGTTGGCGCCGTCAGTTCCGCTGCCGCAGTTGGCCCGTCGATACCGCTTCACATGGAACGCGCCCGGAAGCGCATAACGCATGAATTCCGGCTGAAGCCGGGACTCCATGCGCCCGACAGAGTCTCGCAAGGGATGGGAAGTTGGCAGCGCGTACGGGAATCGCACCCGTCTTTCAGCCTTGAGAGGGCCGTGTCCTAACTGATAGACGAACGCGCCTTTTCTGACCCCAAGCATAGTGGCACGGGCGGGACCTGTCAACAGAGGCCAGAGAACATCTTTCCGGCGCTATTTGCCGGCGGGGGGCCGTTTCTCGATGTCCTGGAAATTGCCCTCCTCGCAGCAGCGAACGAATTCCTCGGTGTCGGTCTTGAGCTTTTCCCATCGGGCGCGGATGGATTTGGACTCGGCAATGGTGATCTTGCTATCGGAGGCGGCGCCGGCCATGACGGAGAGCAAGTCGGCAAATTCCTGGACGACGCTGTGCATGGCGGGGACCAGGTGGAGGGGATGGGGATGGGTGGAGCGGGGATTCTTGATGTAAAAGCCGCCGGCCTTGTGGCAGAGCCATTGCACCGGGCGGGTGTCGCCGCAGCATTGCACCAGGGCGGCGACGCGGTCCAGCGGATTGGCCGCGCCGCTGCTGTTGGCTGGCGGCTCGGCCCATTTGTAGATCATGGAGAGGGAGAGACCCATCTGGGCGGCGGCCTGTTTTGGGCTGACCTTCTGAAAAACTTCACGCAAAAGCTCGTGGGATTCCATGCGGGGGAGGATGGGACAGAAGGGTTCTTTTGGCAAGAAAGTTTGGCGATTTGCACGGCCCTGGGCGCATGACAAAGATCTTCACGTCGTTGGTAGGGCGGCGTTGCCGCGCCGCCCAAGATTTCAGGGCAGAGCAGCAGAGACTGTCTCAAAACTCAGACCATTTTTTTTTGAACAATTTATTTGACTGAGCGTCTAACTGCGTATGGCTCAACCCATCGCTCCTGATTACGGACAACAATTCCTCTTCCCCCCGGCCCTGGA
>Ga0326727_10001497_pt1 | contig 85953 bp, 73 predicted proteins | sample MB2enrmetagenome_FD_207643 | JGI IMG/M metagenome (GOLD analysis project Ga0326727, IMG submission 207643) | Lab enriched peat soil microbial communities from McLean, Ithaca, NY, United States - MB29MY | ecosystem: Environmental > Terrestrial > Soil > Wetlands > Peat | place: USA: New York...
TCCAGGCAAACGGCTTTCGCAGCTTGCAGGAAGGTCAACAGGTTCAGTTCGACGTAGTCAAGGGCCCCAAGGGCTGGCAGGCGGAGAACGTCAAAGGCGTCTAAGCCACCACCAAAATTCGGAAAAGAAGGCGGCCCGCGCAGGCCGCTTTTCTTTTTAGAGTGAATAGTGGAGCGACGGGCGTCCTCGCCCGTCCTCGGGGAGCTAGGCGGTCTGGCAAGGACGTCCGATCACCGGCCTCACGCCGCCTGCTCCGCCTCGGCGACCGTTTCGTAGAAACGGAAGAAGCTTTCCACCCGCGTGATCTCCAGAGCCTGGTGGATGCGCTGATTCACGCCCACCAACCCCAGGCTGCGGCCACCATGTTGCCGCGTGACATAGGCGCCGACCAGCGCCCCAATCCCCGCCGAATCCGCCAGCGGAACATCCGTGAAATCCAGAATCAGCGCGCGCGAATTGTCGGCGCGCACCTTGGATTGAAAGCCGAATAGATTGGGAAGCGTCAGCGGTCCCGCCAGACGCAGAATGTGGATTCCCTCCCGCGACCCGGAAAGGTCTTCGATGTGCAACGGCTGCTCAGGCATGGGGAAAATGTTAACGGCGAATGAAGTTGTATATGTTAAAAACAGGTTAATTCCGGAACTGAGGCCGCTGCGCTCCGCCTCTAGACGGGCAAGGCGCCCGGATTGCAGAGGTCACATCGCAGAGGTGAGAACCCCAGTTCGAAGATTCTTACCTCCGCAATCTGACCTCTAACCTCTGACCTTAGCACCTACTCTCCGCCGACCGTAAGCCCGTCAATCCGAATCGTAGGCGAGGCCACACTGCCGCGGAATTCCAGGTCGCTCGCGATCTCGGAGATATTGCAGAACATATCTTTCAGGTTGCCGGCAACCGTGATTTCTTCGACAGGATAGGCCAGCTCGCCATTGACGATCCACATGCCAGAGGCTCCGCGCGAGTAATCGCCAGTTACTAAGTTGGCGCCGTGACCGAGAAACTCAGTGACATAGAGACCGTCTTTAATCTCCGCGATAATCTGCTGTGGCGCTTTCGGTCCCGGCTCCAAAAAGTAATTTCCCGGCCCGATCCCCGGCGTCCCGGCGAGCCCGCGAGATGCGTTGGCGGTCGTCTCCAGGCCCAGCTTTTTCGCCGTGTAAGTATTCAGCAAATACGACTTCAGAATTCCGTTCTCAATCACCACCGTGCGCCGCGTAGGAATGCCTTCGCCATCGAAGGGCGTGGTACCGAAGCCTCCAGGCATGGTGCCGTCGTCGATCACGTTGACGTTAGCTCCGGCAATCTTCTCGCCGAGTTTGCCCGCGAGGAATGAAGCTCCGCGATAGACCGAGTCGCCATTCACGCCCTCGAAAATGTGTTCGAGTATGGAGCTAGCGACCATGGGATCAAGCACCACCGGCACATGCGCGGTCTTCACTTTGCGCGCGCCCAGCCGGCGCAGCGTGCGCCGCGCCGCTTCTCTTCCCACCTGCTCCGCCGAGTCCAGTTTCGCCAGGCTGCGCGCCACCGAATACCAGTAATCGCGCTGCATAAGGCCGTTCTCATCCTGCGCAATGGGCACCACCGCGACCGAACAGTAGGACCGCCGGTATTCGCCGACAAAGCCGTGGGAGTTCGCCAGCACTCTTCTGCCGGTCGCGGCGTCGAACGATCCGCCGTCGGAATTCTTGATGCGCGGATCGGCGTCGAGCGCGGCCTTTTCGGCACGGCGCGCGTATTCAATGCGCTCGGAGCCGGGCAACGAGTAAACGTCCTCGTGATAAAGATGGAGGTCGCCGGCAAGCGATCCCAGTTGGCCGGCTTCGGGAATTCCAGCGTACGGATCTTCGGAAGTGATCTTCGCCAATTCGAGCGCCGACTTCAACATGCGCTCGATGCCGGCTGCGGAAAAATCGCTCGAATAGGTCGAGGCCGCGCGCTGTCCGAAAAAGACCCGCACACCGATGGCGCGCGAGCCCGATTCCTTGAGCGTTTCGACCTGCCCCAGCCGCACCACGGTAGAAAATTCATCGCCTTCGCGCACCACGCACTCGGCCGCCGTAGCGCCGCCTTCCATCGCGCGGTGGACAACGTCGGTGACAAGGGAGGTTAGGTCGCCTTCGAGCTTGCCTGTGCAGGGTTCCAGAGTTGTTGTCATTTTAAAAGTATTGCAGAGGTCAGAGGTCAGATTGCAGAGGTAGAACCGTGGATTTTCACCTCTGCAATCTGACCTCTGACCTCTGCAATCCCCTCACTGCATGAACCCGCCCGGTTCCCGCCGCGCCGTCCCCCCGACGGTCAGCCGATCGATCTTAATGGTCGGGATGCCCACTCCGACCGGAACGGATTGTCCATCCTTGCCGCATGTCCCGACGCCTTCATCCAGTTTCAAATCGTTGCCCACCATCGAAACCCGCGTCAACACATCGGGTCCGTTGCCGATCAGCGTTGCGCCTTTGATCGGAGCCGTAATCTGTCCGTTTTCGATCAGATACGCTTCCGACGCCGAGAAAACAAATTTTCCGTTCGTAATATCGACCTGCCCGCCGCCGAAATTCACCGCGTACACGCCATTCTTCACCGAACGAATAATGTCTCCGGGATCGTCTTGCCCCGCCAGCATGTACGTGTTCGTCATGCGAGGCATCGGAATATGCTCATAACTCTCGCGCCGCCCATTGCCCGTATCAGCCAAGCCCATCAGCTTTGACGAAAGCTTGTCGCTGAGATACCCCTTCAGAATTCCATTCTCAATCAGCACGGTCTCCTGCGTAGGCTGTCCTTCGTCATCCACATTCAACGACCCGCGCCGCCACGGCATCGTTCCGTTGTCCACCACCGTACACTTTTCGCTGGCCACTCGTTTGCCGATCAGCCCGGCAAATGCCGAGGTCTTCTTGCGATTGAAGTCGGCCTCCAGCCCATGACCCACGGCCTCATGCAGCAGCACGCCCGGCCATCCCGGACCAAGCACGACTTCCATATCTCCCGCCGGAGCTTCACGCGCGTCGAGCTGCAGAATCGCCTGTCGCGCCGCTTCTTTGGCGAAGAACTCGGGAGTCTTGTCACCAAAGAAGAAATCAAGCGCAACTCGTCCGCCGCCGCCCGAACTGCCGCGCCCAGAACTCGCGTCCGTCTTTGCGATGCACGAAACATTCACCCGCGCCAGCGGCTGCGAGTCTTCCGCAAACGTGCCATCGGACCCCACCACCAGAATGTGCCGCAATTCGTCGGCATAGCTGGCGCGTACTTCCTTAATTCGCGGATCGTATCCGCGAGCCGTGCGATCGGCGCGCATCAGCAGTTCAACCTTGGCGGTAATATCCGCGTCCACCGAAGGCAACGCCACGGGATACAAGCTGCGCCCCGGCTTCTGCTGGAATCCCGCCACTGTCGTTTTGGAAGGCGCGCTAGCGATCAAAGCCGCCGTGCGCGCGGCATGAAGAATCCGTTGCGAAGAAAGATCGTCGGTGTAGGCATACCCAGTGCGCTCGCCGGACACAACGCGCACGCCGCACCCCGCCGAAATCCCCTGCGAGGCGGACTTCACCAGCGACTCATCCACCATCAGCGAGGTCGAGGTCAGGTATTCGAAATAGAGGTCGGCATAGTCGCCGCCGGCCGAAAGCGCGGCGGTCAGATAAGTCTCAAGATCGTGATTCGTAAGTCCGTAGTGCTCGAAGAAAAAGCGTTCCTGATTGGCAATCACCATATTTGGATGCGTAGGGCTTTGCAAACGACTCGCGCGGCTATTGCATTATCCCACGTCAGCGTCAGGAACAAGGCTATTGCATTGAGTCGGTTTCCAATGGCCTGCGGACGGGCCGGAATCCGAACCCAGCCTATCCCGGGCGTGAGCCCCTATCTGGTTACGCCAGGAATCCCATCCAAACTTGTTGCGAACTTAACTCTCGTCCAAGGCGCATTAATTTCGAGAGAAAAGCGATGTGAATTTTCACTTGACAATGTACTAGTATTCTAGTACATTGACCGTGTGATGGATTCCCGTCGGCCTCTCTACCGTTTTCGGCTTGACCTTCAGAGCGGGGTACCAGTTTATCGCCAGATCATAGACCAGGTGCGTGGCGGTATTGCTTCTGGGTCGCTTACCGTCGGCGACCAACTGCCCACCGTGCGCCAACTCGCCGTCGACTTATCCGTCAATCCCAACACCGTGGTTCGCGCCTATCGTGAACTCGAACTGGGCGGGTTGTTGGAGACCCATCAGGGAACGGGAACGTTTATCGGCGCGCACAAGCTGCGAGGCGGGGCAGCTGAACGCGAGCGGCAGTTGGCGCAGATCGTAGGAGATTGTGTGGCTCGCGCGGGGGCGGCTGGCTTTACAGTCGAGGATTTGATTGAACAGTTGCACGGATTGGTTCCAGAGCTAACTCGCAGGAGATGAAGTCATGACCAAAATCGATTTCGCACAGATCAATGGCGTAGCAATCACAGCATTCGTAATCTGCCTCGTCGGCGGGGTCTTGCTCGGCCTAACCATGCACCAGCCTGCTCCGATAATCGTGGGCGCATTGCTAGGTCTGTACCTCCTGTTCGCAATCAAAGTGATACGGCAATGGGAGAAGGTTGCGCTCCTGCGCCTGGGCCGTTACGTCGGTCTTCGTGGGCCAGGCATCTTTCACATTATTCCTGTCGTGGAGACTCTCAGCCCCTTCGTGGACCAACGCGTTCGCGTGGCCAGTGTGACAGCCGAATCCACGCTGACTCGCGACACGGTTCCAGTGAACGTCGATGCCATTGTTTTCTGGCTGGTGTGGAATGCGGAAAAGGCGATCCTCGAAGTGGAGAATTTTCTCGACGCCATCAATTTGAGCGCCCAGACCGCGCTCCGAGAGTCCATTGGCCGTCATGAATTAGCGCAGATGATCACGGAACGCGAGACGCTGGGACGCGAACTGCAACGCATTCTCGACGAGAAGACAAATCCCTGGGGAATCACGGTTCAGTCGGTGGAAGTTAGGGACGTAAGAATTCCGCAGGGTCTCGAGGACGCCATGTCTCGCCAAGCCCAGGCGGAACGTGAGCGACAGGCGCGAATCATTCTGGGTCAGGCAGAAACGGAAATTTCCAACAGCTTTGTGCAGGCCGCAGCCGCCTATGCCGAAAACCCGGTAGCGCTGCATCTGCGCGCCATGAACATGCTCTACGAAGCAATCAAGGAAAAAGGTGCGATGGTGATCGTGCCATCGTCGGCGGTGGAGACGATGGGGCTCGGTGGGACCCTGGCAACCGCGTCACTCGGCGGAGCAAAACCTTAACAATTTCACCTGAATAGGTCGAAAGGAGCAACACGTATGAAACGCTTACTTGAAGTGTGTCTTGTCGCATTAACCCTAGCTGGCGGTATGCTTTTGGTTGCCGCGCAGACTGCGGACGTTCCGATGCAAAGGGGAATTGCCGTTAATCAACCAGTTATGCACAATGCAGTGGCGATACCCCAGGCTGACAAAGAAGATGCAGTCGTGGTGACTCTCACTCAAGGCGGCAGCATATACCTCGGGATTGATCGAACGAGTATCGCTGCCCTTTCCGAGAAAATCAGAAGTGTTCTCTCCAATCGGAACGCCCGGATTGTTTACATTAAGGCCGACGCACATGTCCCCTATTCCAGCGTTGTCAGTATCATGGACGCACTGCGTGCAGCCGATATCCGAACGTTCGGCCTACTGACAGCAAAAGACTCAGATAAACCTGGCGCTTTGGTCACTCCAAAGGGCTTGGAAATGCTGATTGTCTCCCCGCGCTAAGCGGCGCAGAGTCGCGGGTGGCCCGTCCTATCGCGAAGCGAAGGGCGGGTCCTTCAACTTTTTTCATCACAAACGCCCGGTGTGCACCATCACAGACATCGAACCGCCCCTCGGCCGACAATAGAAATCGACCTGTGTGTCAGGGCCGAGGTGCGCCCGTCATCAGACGCTCCTCGAAGCGGTCCACAGCCCCACTAGTCGGCGCTCTTTGACAACACGAAGTCGAGGCACTCAGCTGTCAAGCCCCCACCGAACTCCTGCGAGAGAGCCAAACAAGCTAAGTCCTTATTCCGGAATATTATACGAATAAATCCTTTAAACTCAAAGATTTGCAAGGAATTTCCCGCCACGTCTATGATTCTAAAGGAAGTGATTGCAAATTTTCTGTGACGCCGGAGTACTGAAGCCGCACCCAAAAGTGCGGACAGCAGAGCTAAGTCCCTATTCCAGAATACTTTGACAATAAGTCTTTTGCAATCAAATCTTTAGCGGTAGCCGTCCCTAACCCAATGATTCCAAAGACTATGTGGAGGGTGTGGGGGGGTAGGGGGGTGGGGGGTGGGGGGTGGGGGGTGGGGGGAACCAAAGCGAAACGTAGCAACCGTCAATCAGTTCCATAGGAACCAATTAAGGAGAAGTCCAACATCGTCACCAGGCCCAACAATCACTGGACTTCTTCACTTGCGGGACGAATGACCGACTCCATGACTCCAGACTCGCTCAGCCAGATGCTTTCCGACTTTCTCAACGGCGCACGCGCCGCCGTGGTGGTGGAAGACGGCGCCATCGCGTTCGATCTGGCTGAGTCGAAATATTCGATTTCCGGCGAGTACCACAAATGCCTGCTGCATCTGTGGTCGAGCGAGCGGAACTTCGTGCGCCGCGTGCTCGATGCGGAAGTGAAGGCCACCACGCTGCGCTTGCAAGTGCAGCGCATGGGCCAGAATCGCCCCACCCGGCTCGACTTCTGCCGCGACCGCGATCAGCGCTCGCCCGCCGCACGCCGAGCAGCCCGCCAAGCCTACGAGCCTCGCCTGCGCCGCGCGCTCGAAAGAAATTTTCCCGGCTGGACCGTGGTCCGCCTTACAACGAGCGTCGATCTCGAACACTCCTTCGGTCCCGCCTACCTGCGCGGCTGGCTGCGCCAGGGACAGCGCGCCCTGGCCGTGGTTGGGGTAAACGATGAAGAGACGCAATCGACCGTCGACGGCGCGCTGACCGTCGGAATTCTCTGGCTCGAAGCCTGCCGTCTGGCGCAGCACGAACGCCGCGTCGTCGAAGGCCTGGCGATGATTGTGCCGAAAGGCACCGTGGCTCTGACCCGCCAGCGTATGGCGCATCTGCATCCAACGGCGGCGAAATGGCATTTGTACGAATTCGATCAACGCGACGATGCGCTCGTTCCAGTCGATTCCGGCGACTGCGGCAACCTGGAAACCCGCTTGGTGCATGCCTTCGATGAAGGCCTGGTGCGCGCGCGTTTTGCGGAGTCGATCGCGCGCATTCGCGGTATTCTGCCGCAAGCCGAAGTCGTCGCGCTCTCGCCCGCATCGATTTCATTCCGGAGGCATGGCCTCGAATTCGCCCAGGCGCGGATTGCGCATGACCCGCGAAACTTCCAAAGCACCGAAGAAATTGTTTTCGGAGTGGGCCCGGAAGAGCGCGTTCTCGATGCCAAGAACGAACCGCAGTTTGCCGATCTGGTGCGGCTGGCAGCGGCCGTTCGTCACAAGGACGGTCCCAAGAACCATGCCCTGTGGCGCATGACTCCCGAGCGCTGGCTGGAATCGCTGGTCTTCGCGAACGTCGCGGCGCTCGACAGCCGGCTGCTTCCAGAAGCGGTGTATGCGCAGGTGCCCGCGTTCGCGGCAGCCGATCGAGCGATGATCGACATTCTGGCCGCAACTCGCGAAGGCCGCCTCGCCGTCGTCGAACTCAAGGCCGACGAGGATATCCACCTTCCTCTGCAAGGCGTGGATTACTGGTCGCGCGTCGCCTGGCACCAGAGCCGCGGAGAGTTTGCGCAATTCGGTTATTTTCCCGGACGCGAGATCCCATCGCAAAAGCCTCTGCTCCTGCTGGTCGCGCCCGCTCTGCACGTCCATCCCACCACCGACACGATCCTGCGTTACCTGTCGCCGGAGATCGACTGGGAAGTGCTGGGAATCGATGAGCGCTGGCGGGAAGAAATACGCGTCGTGTTCCGGAAGAGGCCGATGCACGCGCCGGTTCGGGCGGCCTAGAGTTTGTTACCGCCGAGACGCCGAGAGCGCCGAGAAACGAGAGTGGGCTCATGCAGACTTCACCACAGAGACACAGGGTCACGGAGAAACCCGGATCATAGTTTTCTCTGTGTCTCCGTGTCTCCGTGGTGAATTTTGATCTTGAAATGACGACAACAGCTAAGAATCTTCTCGGCGCTCTCTGCGTCTCGGCGGTGAATCAGACTTAGCTCAGATTCCGATGCTCTTCCGCAGCATCACCAGTTGTCCAAGATGATAGGCATTGTGGTCGGCCACCAGCAGCGCCTCGCGCAAAACCGTTTGCCCATCGCCCCAGGGAATCCGCGCGTAGAGATCCACTTTCGGGTCGGAGACAAGCCGCGCCATCGTCCGCAGATCCTTCTTGAACGCAGCCATGCTCGCGCTCCATGCCTTCTCGTTCGGGGGAGCTTCCGAGGCCGGCCAATATCCTTCGGGCCATGCCGGAGAAACATGCGTCGACTTGCGGCTGAACTCCAGGATGTCCCACTGCGCAAGGCGCATGTGTTCGAGCAGCATCCACGCAGTGTGAGGAAAGTTCGCGACTTTCGCTCCGGCGAGTTGCACGGGCCAATCGCCCATGGCGGCATCGAAGGTGGCATGCGCTCCGCCGCCTTTCAGCAGGTAGAGCAGGTGGTCGCGCAGGGATTTGTCCCGCAGATCGGATCGTTTGACTGTCTTGAAAGCACGCTTTTTGCTGGAGCTCTTCTTCTTGTTCATGGTTCCCCTTGCCGCTTAGATTGGACTAGAGTCACGGGCGTTGCAACCGGTGAAGTTTCCGGCGCCTCACCTTTATAAACGCGCCCGATTCCCCGCACCAATCGTCGCATCGGCAGTTCCCCCCTCGCGTCGGCAAAAAAGATTTCGCCCGCCCGGTTTCCGCGATAGCACCAGCGCTTCAGAACAGCCAGATGCTCCATGCGCTCGATTGCGCTGGCTGGTTTGAACGCGGGAAATGCCGTCACTGCGGCCTGGATGCGAGCTTCCATAGATTGTGACTTGGAGTGTTCTGCATCGGAGATGGGAAACTCAAGCGGCCCCGCGAGCGCGCCTCCGTCGACACGAAACAATGCGACGCTTTCCGGATGCCGCGACCTTTGCACGATTACCGCGTGCGACTGGTCGATCCGGCGGACAAATTCAGGCAACTGCTGCAGCACGGGCGCGAGTTTGTCGAGCCGCGCATGAATCGCCGCGGCCGTTTCGAATTCCATTTTCGCCGAAGCGGCATCGCGCTCCACAGCCATCTGCCGCTTCAGCGATTCGCCACGCGAGTCCAGAAAATCTTCGACCCGCACGACTTCGGCGCGGTACTCGTCATCTGTGCAGCCGCGAAAGCAGGGCGCCAAACACATCTTCATCTCGGAATAAACGCAGCCCGGAAATTTCGGATTGGGATACAGGTCTTCCACGCAGCGCCGCATCTTGAAAAAATCGAGCGCGTCGTTCATGAATTTTTCTGCCGCCACCCGCGACGCGAACGGCCCGTAATAAACGTTCTTTCTCGAAATGCGCCCCAGCCGAGTCGTGATCGAAGCGCGGGGAAATTCGTTTTCCAGATGTAGCTTGACGAGAGGCGCGAAGCGCAGCCGCAAGCGATTCGAGTAGGTCTTCGGGAAGGCAACGCGCAAGACTTGATAGAGCACGAATCCCGATTCGAAGTCGGAGCCAGTCAGCGTGTATTCGACCCAGCGCACGCGATCCCGCAGGTTGAGCCGCTTCGTCCGTTCTTCCGGCACGGAAAGCAGCCGCTGTAGACGCCGCCGCAGGTTGGCCGTCTTGCTGACGTAGGGCTCGGAGTTCGCATCCTCGCCGCGCAGGAGAAACACGGCAGGCGCAGCGGCAACGGCGGAGAACACTTCGGCGTCAGCTTCCGGTCGGAACTCAATGCGTTCGCTCAGCACACGCCGATTGTAGATGAGGTCGGAGGTGAGAGGTCAGATTGCAGAAGTGAAGAGATTTGACCTCTGCAATCTGACCTCTCACCTCTGACCTCATCCAAAGCTGGCGCTCTTGAACTTCTGCCGGAAGTCCGGCCCGTCCATCCTCACGACGCGGCACATCTCTTGCAGCCGGGAGCGCATGCGCTCGCCGATGCGGTCGCCAAGTGTTTCTTCCCGAGACGCCGCCCGCGCTGACGACACTGACGATGATCGAGTCACACTCGCAGCCGGCTCGTCGGCGAAATTCGTAGTGATGATCGTGGTTCGATTGTCGTTATATCGCGTGTTGAGGATCAGGCTGACCGTGTCCCACACCCACTCGCTCGGTTTCACGGCGCCCAGCTCATCCAGCAACAGCACATCGGCTTCAAACACGGGCCGCAGCACCTGCAACTCGGTCACCTGGACGGAATCGTTGTAGGAGTTCTGAATCTGTTTCAGCAGTTCGCGATAGTCACAAAAAAGGCAGGCGCTTCCTCTGGAGGCAATCAGCTCCTTAAGAATGCCCACCGCCAGATGCGTCTTGCCGGTGCCAATTCCGCCGACCAGCAGCAGCCCAGCGCCGTCTCGCGGGTCGAACTCCCGCACAAAGCGCGCCGCGCTGATCTGGGCCAGCGCAATCGACGGATCGGCCCCAGGAAAATCGGTGGTGAAGTTCGAGAGCTCGCAATGCTCATATCTCTTCGGAATGCGCGCCGCTGCGATCATCGCCCCGCCGCGCGCCTGCAACTGGCAATCGCAGCGCGTGACGCCTCCGTCCGGCACTCCCGGAACCGGCTTCCATCCCGAGCCCGCGCACAGGGGACAAATTTCAGCTGCTGTTTTCATAATCCTGCATTTAGACTCTGCACCCGAACCCGCCCCCGCCGCAACTCGAAACCGTTCCCTCTCTGTGCACATCCTGTGGAGACAGGCGGCGGGCTGTGGAGAAGCGAGGAAAACTGCCATGCCGAGTCTACCGGCCAGGATCGCAGACGCCGATCGCGGACAAAAGGATCAAGGAACGCGGCGCTTTCGGCTCATTTCCCCATTTCGGCAAACACAGGCCCGCGTTTTAGGTGTCAAAACCAGCAACTGGCACGTGTTTCCCATTGACAATCCTGTAGCATGGGCGACAATGGCCATCGCCGGTGCTCGCGCTTCGAGCTATCCTCCCCGGCTGACGCGCGGGAACCGAAACGATTAGTGTTAGGAGAGAGCATGAATAAAGCTGATCTGGTTGACCGGATCGCCGGAGCCTGCAGTATTTCCAAGGCCCAGGCGACGACCGCGATCGACACCACCGTGGACAGTGTTACCACTGCCCTTAGAAAAGGCGACCGGGTAGCTTTGATTGGGTTCGGCACGTTTTCCGTCTCGCAGCGCAAGGCCCGCAATGGCCGAAATCCGCAGACTGGTGCCACCATCAAAATAGCTGCCCGTAGAGTCGCCAAATTCACTCCCGGGAACGAACTCAAGAAGGCAGTCAACAAGAAGTAAGGAACCCCAGGGTTTTTATTTATGAGCGAGACGGCAGGGGGTCGGCCCTGCCGTTTTGCTTTGTAGCTCTCAGCCATCAGCCGTCAGCTCTCAGGGAACCCCCCCAGGGCTAGCGTCTGAAAGCTGATGGCTGACGGCTGGGTTGCTGAATCCTTCCTAACTCCGGTAGAATCAAATGTCTGAATCGAGGGTTTAGGAACTGACATGAAAGCAGCCATTCACCCGCACTACAGTGAGATCCGCGTGCATTGCGCTTGCGGGAATACTTTTATCACCCGCTCCACCCACAAGGGCGACATCGGCGTCGAAATCTGCGCTGCCTGCCATCCCTTTTTCACCGGCAAGCAGAAGCTCATGGACACCGCCGGCCGCGTGGAACGCTTCCGCCGCAAGTACGCCAAGAGCGACGCCGCCAAAGCCGAAGCGGCAAAAACCGACGCGGCAAAGAAGTAAGCTTGTTTCCGGACCAACGCGAGTTTCTCGAATATCACGCCCTCGCCCCGGCGAGGGCTTTTCGTTGCCTGCTAAGCTCGCCGTCGCGCGCGCACGATGTAGTTTCCAGCCAGCAGCCCCGCCACCAGCAGAACAAGCCCGGGGAGCGCGGTCGAACCGACCAAGGCGAGCGAATACGGAGCTTCATACAAGACCACTACATTCCGCCAGCCGCGGACAAGTAGAAAGTTGATCAGACGGGCAGACACAGTCTCCAGAGGCATGGACGCCGCTTGAATCAGCAATTCAATTCCCCTGGCGACAATAAGAGCGGCCGCTATTGAGACGACGTACGATGCCTTCGAGTTGGCGCGGATCGCGGGCATGGGCGAGCCAGACATTCAATCAACTCTGGATTTCGGGCTTTTCGGCGTCTGTAGTGGCCAGCGTTTTTTCCTCTGTTTGATAGAGCCACGCGAACAGCAAGTAGGAAACGACCACGTAGAGCGCGACGGTAATTACCGGCGGCAGCAACTGGGACCAGGGAAACAGCGGCAAAACAGATTGCATAATCGATCGAGATTCCCGAGCTTGCGTGTACCAGATAAGAGGCTGCATCAGTAGGGAAATGACGCCGGCGATGGCTTGCACCACCAGCATGCCGATAACGATCGCTCCGATGTACTGAGTCAGAAAGATTTCTCGGATTCGCCTCATAGCCGCGAATTCTACATCGCGGTTGCGGACTTGGAAAGGACGTAGAATACAGCTGTGCAGAAGTTCTGGGACAACTCGGATGCGCCGGAGGATCGGACGAACGATCGGACGGGCGAGTCGCCCCTCCCCACACGGTCTGTCCTTCCACCGACGGGGGTGTTCCCTGCGTCCCTGAAGATCGGCAACGTTGAGATTGCTCCCGCCACCGTGCTCGCCCCCATGTCCGGCGTCACCGACACCGTCTTTCGCCGCTTCATCAAGCACCTCGGCGGATGCGGCCTGATCATGACCGAGTTCACCTCGGCCGACGGCGTGCTGCGCGACCAACGCGTCCGCGGACGCTACCTGCACTTCTACGAAGACGAGCACCCAGTCTCGGCCCAGCTTTTCGGCAGCAGTCCCAGCGTGCTGGCCGATGCCGCCCGCCTGGTGGAAGACCTCGGCTTCGATCTCGTCGATCTCAACCTCGGCTGCCCCGCCAAGAAAGTAGTGAAGTGCAACGGCGGCTCCGGACTGCTGCGCGATCTGCCGCTGATCCGCCAGATTTTCGAAGCGGTGCGAGCCGCTGTAAAGATTCCCTTTACCGTGAAATTCCGAGCCGGGTGGAACGACGACGAAATCGTCTGCGTAGAACTGGCGCGCCTAGCCGAAAGCTGTGGCCTAGGCGCGGTTGCGCTCCACGCCCGCACCCGCGAGCAAGGCTACAGCGGAAACGCGCGCTGGGAATGGATCGCCTCCGTCAAGCAAGCCGTCAAGATTCCCGTGATCGGCAATGGCGACATCCGCTCGCCCGAAGACGCCTGCGCGGTAGTAGCCCAAACCGGCTGCGATGCGGTGATGATAGGCCGCATGGCCCCCGCGAATCCGTGGATCTTCCGCCAGATCGAGCAGTACGTAAACCGTACGGCTGGTGTGGGGACGGGCGACCCCGCCCGTCCAGTTCACGTAGGGGCGGACGCATTCGTCCGCCCAGCGGAGCAAAGCTCCGCAAACAGACTGTATGACGAGCCGACCGAAGCAGACCGCTACCAGATGATCCGCACCTACTTCCAGATGCTGCTCGAAGAGGGAATGCCCGGAGCCGAAGGCAAGATGAAACAGTTCGCATCCTGGTTCACCCACGGCATCCCCGGAGGCGCGGCGCTCAGGAAGGCGATCTACGAAGCAAAGAGCGGCGCGGAGATTCTAAGCCGAGTGGAAGAGTTCTTCGAGGGCAAGTTGTGTGGCGCGGGCGCCCCCGCCCGCGAAAGGTAATGCTTTCCCCAGGTTTTAGATCTCGAAGTAGGTCGTGGCGGATACTGCGGCGCTTGTTCCCGCTGGACGGCCGAGGGCGGCCGTCCCTACGTGATCCTGGCTAGTGCCAGCCGTCCCCGCTCCCCGCGCTCCACATATCCCCACGGCGTAGCGTCGTCATGTGTAAACACGGTCAGCCATCTCTCCGGGATCGCCCACGCATAGTACTTCTTGCGGCTCTCGATGGTCTGCAGCGGAAACAGATCGAAGGCCATCACCCAGGTCACGTCGAGATGCGCTGAAGTCGGAATCAGATCGGAAATGTAGCACGCCTTCTTGCTTCCGCTTTCGATCATCACCGCCTGCATATTCGCCGTGTGCCCCGGAAAAACCTTCACCGAGATGCCGGGCACAATCTCCTGATCGCCGTTCAGCAGCACCATCTGCCCGCTCTCCAGCAGCGGATCGTAATTCGGGCTCATGTAGCTGATCGCGTCGCGCTCCAGTTGCAGGCGGCCATGCTCCCACTCTTGCTCTTGCACGTAATATGTGGCGTTCGGAAATGTCGCGACGATCTGATCTCCGCGCCGCACCGTATTCCAGCCGCAGTGGTCAAAATGCAGATGCGTATTGATGACGATATCGATGTCTTCCGGCGCGACTCCGATCGCGTGCAGATTGTCGAGCAGTTCGGCCGGTTGTTTGTAGATCTGCACCATCCGGTCGGGCAGCTTGTTGCCAATGCCGGTCTCGATCAGGATATTTTTCTTGCCGGTGCGCACGAGCAGCGAATTCATTCCCGCGTCGAGCCGGTTCTGCGCGTCCGGCGTGACCTTCTTCGACCACATGGCCTTGGGAACGACACCAAAAAAGGCTCCGGCGTCGAGGAAGTAGGTTCCATCGGAGACGACGGTGAGTTCGAAATCGCCAAGAGTTGTGCGATGCATAGGAACAACTTTCAGCCATCAGCCGTCAGCCATCAGTTAAATCTCACGTCCGCCGAAAGCCGAAAAACTGATAGCTGATGGCTGATGGCCGATGGCTGAGAGCTATTTCAATTCCTTATTCCAGAAATCTTCCATCATGTGAAACAACTGCGTGCGCGTGCCCGTGCCCGAAATCCCATGCGTCTTGTTCGGATACACCATCAGCCGGAACTGCTTCTGCGCCCGGATCAACGCGTCGGTCATCTGGATTGTATTCTGCAAGTGCACGTTGTCGTCGCTGGTCCCGTGCACCAGCAGCAATGAGCCGCGCAGATTGCCGGCGGCGCTGACGATCGAATCGTCGTAGCCGCTGGCGTTGTCCTTCGGCAGACCCAGCCAACGCTCGGTGTAAATCGAATCGTAATCGCGCCAGTTGGTCACCGGCGCCACCGCGATTCCCGCCTTGAAGCGGTCGGAATGCGTCAGCGCGTAGAGCGTCATCGAACCGCCGTTTGACCATCCCCATATCCCCGTGCGTGTCCGGTCGAGTTGCGGAAACTGCGCATACAACTGGTCGAGCGCCGTAAGCTGGTCCTTGAGTTCGATCCCGCCAAACTGCTGGCGGGTCGCAGCCACAAATTTCTTTCCGCGATTTGGAGTCCCGCGATTATCCACCGAGAGAATTGCGAAGCCTTCGTTCGCGAGAATCTGGTGGAACAGCGTATTCGTTCCACCCCAGGCATCCTGCACCGTCTGCGCGCCTGCACCACCGTAGATGTGTACGATCAACGGTATCTTCTGGCCTGCATCCACGTTGCGCGGCAGAATCAGATCGCCATACAACACCGTACCGTCTTCGGCTTTGAATTCGAGCGGCTTCGGCGCAATCAGTCCGTAATCCGCCACGCTGCGCCCTTCCCAGATCCTCTGACACGCGCCGCCCGGCACGCACACCAGAATCCGCGGCGGCTTCAGCGCCGCAGAATACGTTTCCACGAAATGCTTTCCGTCCTCGGCGAAACTCGCGGAATAGCTGCCTTCTTCCGGTGAAATGCCGTGCATCTCCGAGCCGTCCAGCTTCACGGAGAAAATCTTCTCCTCTCGCGGATCTTCCTTGTTGGCGGTGAAGAAAACCGTGCCCGACGCTTCATCCACTCCGCTAACCGCGAGTACCTCGTAGTCTCCGCTTTCGAGTTGGCGTTCGAGTTTGGCTTCGGACGCCAGCGGATCTTGCGCGTTGAAACTGTAGAGATAAATGTGAGTGTAGCCGTCGCGCCAACTGGTCCAGAGAAAGCGGCCGCCAGATTTCAGGATGCGAAAATCGTCGTTTACGTTCACCCACGCATCCGGCGCCGATTCGGTCAGCACTTTGCGCGACCTCCCTGACTTCGCGTCAATAAAATAGAGGTCCAGCACATCCTGCTTGCGATTCAGAACCTCCGCCCAAGCCCACCCCTCGCGAATCCAGCCAAACCGCGGCACATAGGTGTCATCGTCGTCGGTAAGTTTGATCCAGCGCACCTTGCCGCCGTTGTTGCCCACCACTCCCAATCGCACCGTGGGATTCGGATCTCCCGCCTTTGGATATTTTTCCCGTTCGACCCGGGGATGCGTGGGCAGCCAGTCGGTGATCGGATAAGTCGGCACCCGCGTCTCATCCATCTGCAGAAAAATGATCTCCTTTCCTTCCGGCGACCAGAAATAGTTGCTGCGCACGTCCAGTTCTTCGGCGTAAACCCAGTCCACTTCGCCGTTCAGGATGTTGTCCTCTTTTTCCCTGTCCCCGTCCTTGTCTCTGTCTTTCTCTTTTTCATCGCGCGTCAGCGGATGTTCGCCTTCCTCGCCGGCGACGGGATGAACATAAAGATTGTGCTTGCGCACATAGGCGAGCCGCTTGCCGTCCGGCGAAAACTTCGGGTCTTCGCTAGCGTCCGGAGACGACGTAAGCTGCACCGCCGTTCCCGTCTCCAGGCTGTAATACCAAAGCTGTCCCTGCGCATCGAAGAGCAGATGTTGGGAATCGGGCGACCACGTATAAGCGGCGACGTGATACCGCGTCACGCGCTCTTTCTCGCGCTCGTTCTGGATGTGGCTCGTGGGCGGCGCCAGTTGCGATAACTTCCCTTCGCTCACCAGCACTTGCTTCTCGCCCTTGGCCGTGTCCACATACCAAAGCTCGCCGTGCTCGCCCGCGTCATCGCGCTGTACGAAAGAGACTTTGCTGCCGTCCGGACTCCACTTGATCGTCTCCGGAGCGCGTCCCGTGACTCCACCGTCGGCGAAGATCTGTTCAATCGTGAGTTGCTTCGCTGCAGCGGCCGGTGTAACGGTCTGGGCGCTCGCCGCAGAAAGCAAAATCGACAGGTTGATGGTAAAGACGAAAAGAAATTTCTTCACGCACGCACTCCGATTCAGCATGAGGTGTGACCCGCCCATTTTGCCATCTGGCAATCGGGCAATTTTGTAATTTCGAGCGGCTGTCGTTTCCGTTCCCTATATCACAAAAGATTACAAAATTACCCGATTACGAAATTACAAAATCGTGGCAATCGCCTTCATCTCCGGGCGCACCGGATGCTTAGCCTCGTACGCGGCGATCTCAGGTTCATGTTGCAGGGTCAGTCCGATATCGTCCAGTCCGTTCAGCAGGCAATGACGCGAGAATTCGTCCATCGCGAACGTCGCCGCGAATCCCCGTCCGTCTTCCACTCGCGAGGTTTCGAGATCGACTGTTAGCTGGTAGCCTTCAATCTCTTTCGAACGCCGCATGATCTCCGCGCCCTGCTCTTCGTTGAGCCGCACCGTCAGCAGGCCGTTCTTGAGACTGTTGTTGGCAAAGATATCGGCGAATGACGGCGCGATCACCACGCGGAATCCGAAATCCGCCAGCGCCCAGACGGCATGTTCGCGCGAAGATCCGCAGCCGAAGTTTTTCCCCGCCACCAGGATCGAGGCCTGAGCGTAGCGAGGCTTGTCGAGCACAAAATCGCCGGTCTTTTTCGCGATCTCTTTTCCGTCTCCCGCAAAACGCCAGTCATAGAACAGGAACTGGCCGAATCCGGTGCGCTCGATGCGTTTCAGAAACTGCTTGGGAATGATCTGATCGGTGTCCACGTTCACCTTGTCAAGCGGGACAACGACGCCGGTGTGCTTGCGAAATGGTTGCATAGTTTCTACTCACCTTAACGTGTTGTCATCCTGAGCGAAGCGAAGGACCTATGGATTGGAGCGGATCAAATGCATAGGTCCTCACCTTCCTTCAGGATGACAGCGGGATTTGTGCCGCGAACTCGTGCCACGAGCTGTTACTGAAATCGCCACTTCCGGACATCCGTGAAATGTCCCGCAATCGCCGCTGCTGCCGCCATCGCCGGGCTGACCAGATGCGTGCGCCCTCCACGCCCTTGCCGTCCTTCGAAATTGCGGTTGCTGGTCGAAGCGCAGCGCTCTCCCGGTTGCAGTATGTCGGGATTCATCCCCAAACACATCGAGCATCCCGACTCGCGCCACTCAAATCCGGCATCCAGAAAAATGCGATCCAACCCTTCCTGTTCGGCGGCGTGCTTGATCGCCTGCGAGCCCGGCACGACCATCGCTCGGACCTTCGGATTGACGTGCTGCCCCTTTGCGACTCGCGCCGCCGCTCGCAAGTCTTCGATGCGCGAGTTGGTGCACGATCCGATGAACACGCGGTCGACGGCAATAGCCTCGATCGGCGTCCCGGGATCAAGCCCCATGTAGACGAGTGCTTGTTCCGCCGCCCGCCGGTCGACGTCCTGCACGAAGCTCTGCAACTCGGGGACGCGCGCGTTCACCGCCACCACCATTCCCGGATTCGTTCCCCAGGTCACGAAGGGCGCGAGCGCGGCTGCGTCAATCTCAATCACCCGATCGTATTCGGCTCCGGGATCGCTCCCGAGCGTTCGCCAATGCGCAACCGCCGGTTCCCAGTCCTTTCCTTTCGGCGCAAAGCGGCGGCCGCTGACATAGGCAAACGTCGTGTCATCGGGCGCGATCAGCCCCGCTCTCGCTCCCGCCTCGATGCTCATATTGCACAGCGTCATCCGGCCCTCCATCGACAATGCACGCACCGCATCGCCGGCGTACTCGATCACGTATCCGGTGGCGCCATCGGTGCCGATGCGTCCAATAATCCCGAGCGCCAGATCCTTCGCCGTCACGCCCTCGGCCAGTTTTCCGCTGACGTAGATCTGCATCGTCTTTGGTTTTTTCTGCGGCAGACATTGCGTCGCCAGCACGTGTTCCACCTCCGACGTGCCAATGCCAAAGGCCAGCGCTCCAAACGCGCCGTGAGTCGATGTGTGGCTGTCACCGCAGACGATCGTCATCCCCGGCAAGGTGATGCCCAGCTCCGGGCCGATAACGTGGACGATGCCTTGCTCCGCCGAGTCCATATCAAACAATGGAACGCCAAACTCGCGGCAATTCTTCTGCAGAGCTTCGATCTGCTTGGCCGCAATCGGGTCGGTGATGGGAAGGCCTCGCGGAGTAGTCGGGATGTTGTGATCGACCGTGGCGACGGTGCGCAGAGGCTGCCGCACCGTTCTTCCCGAAGCCCGCAAACCGTCGAAGGCCTGCGGCGAAGTCACTTCATGCACCAGGTGCAAATCGATGTAGAGCAGCGCCGACTCGCCTTCAGGCGCTGCGACCACATGCGAATCCCAGATTTTTTCAAACAGAGTACGAGGAGGCATATTGCCAGTTTCGCCCATAGTTCGCCGATAGTTCAAGCCGCCAAGGCTTGCTCGCCAAGTCCTGAAGCGACCCCGATAGTCTACCAACGTCGCCGCCGTAAATTCTTCTCCCTGCGCAGACTGCCGTACAATACCTGCGATGATTGCGCATCTTCGAGGAACGCTGCTCTCCAAACGGCCGAATCAGGCGATCGTGGAAACTCATGGGGTGGGATACGACGTTGCGATCAGCGTGCCGACCTTTACAGAAATGCCGGCGGCGGGCGCTGAAGTTGCGCTCCACATCCACACCCATGTTCGCGAGGACGCGCTCAGCCTGTACGGATTCTTGCGTCTTGCCGAGAAACAACTTTTTGAAAAGCTGCTGACGGTGAGCGGGATTGGTCCGAAGCTCGCGATCACGATCCTGAGCGGGATGCCGGCGGACGAGATGGTGGGAGCGATTCGCGGCGGCGATCTGGCGCGGCTCACGCGCATCCCGGGAATCGGCAAGAAGACAGCGGAGCGCATGGTGCTGGAGCTGCGCGACAAGTTGCCGGCGCCGGCTGGAGCGTCCGAAATGAGCGGGCCGCCGGCGAGCCCGATTGAAGAAGACGTTATTTCCGCGCTGGTGAACCTGGGCTATCAGCGAGCGGCGGCGGATAAGGCGCTGCTGGCGGCGCGGGGCGGCAAAGGCCCTCAGAGTTTTGACGTGCTGTTTCGCGAGGCGCTGGGGGCGCTGTCGAAGTGATCTCCCCGATTAAGCCGTGGGACGCCTTCTAGTTGCCCACAAACCGCAGATACAGGTCGCGGTCATCGCGGCAGGTTTCAGCCATTTGCTTCACCTTTTCCCAGGCTTCCAACTGAGAGTCATCGCGCACGCGATCTTTTGCCCGATCCCATTCCTTGAGAAAAGCTTCCATCTGCAGATGATTGAATACGGTCTTGCCGTACGGATCGATGCCGCTGAGCAGCAGGAAATCGGCATGACTGGCGGCCGGAATCACGCCGTGCAGCATAACCCACTCGCTGCGTTCGCCGAGATCGTCTTCGAGTTTCACCACCAGGGACATGGCCAGCCTCAATAGGTGACGCAATGGTGCTGGCCGCAATGTAACAGTCCCGGAAGGCGTTGTCCAAGCGGAGCCGGGTGCCGAAGGTAACCGCGCATCGATCACCGGAGGCCTTCGGTCTCAGAAGGGATAGGGATCCCGCCGACACAAGTGTCCATGTTACGCCCTTACGCTTCGGCGACGTGCGTGCCGTGCTGGAAGTGGTATTGCAGAATCTTGGCGGCCAGGGCGGGGCTTACACCCTCTCCTTGGCTTTCGATGGAGCGTACCACTTCTCCGCGACAGATGACTTCGGTGGCCGCGAGCCCGGCAATTTCCGCGGGCAGCACCAGGCTAATCTCCAGTTGTGCGCTCGGATGCAGTGATTCCTGCGCCTGGAACAGCATTCCCGAACGGCTGATGTTTTCCGTGGTGCCGGGGCGCCAGCTCTTTTCTCCCAGCGGACGATAACGCAGCGGAAGATGGAGATTGAAACGGCGAGCTCGGAACGGTGGAATCTTCTTCTCAAGAACGCCTGCGCTGCGCGATTGCATTGCGACCTCCGGGGGGATGGGCTCGGAATCCAGCACCTCGCGGACGCGGTCTTTCAGCGCGGGAAGGCTGAATGGTTTTTGCAGCAGGCTAATGCCGGCATCGAGCGTGCCGTCATGACCAACGGCATTCTCGGTATACCCGGACATGTAGAGGACGCGCACGTCCGGCAACAGCTCGGTGACCCGCGCGGCCAATTCGCGGCCATTCATGCCGGGCATGATGACATCGGTGAACAACAAATCGATGGTGCCCTTGTATCCGTCGACGATTTGCAGCGCCGCCGCGCCGTCTGCCGCTTCGAGGATTTTGTAGCCCTGCGTTTCCAAATACTGCCGGGCAAGACGGCGGAGATTAGTTTCATCTTCGACGATGAGGATGGTCTCCTGCCCACGTTCGGCGCGGGGAAGGCTGAAGGAGTCCTGCGCGGCGGCGGCGTCTTCGCGCCCATCGACTCGCGGGAAATAGGCGCGGAACGACGTGCCGCGCTGCGGCTGGCTGTCGACGAAGATAAAGCCGCCGCTCTGCTTCACAATGCCATACACCATTGACAGGCCGAGGCCGGTGCCCTTGGAACCCTTGGTGGTGAAGAAAGGCTCGAAGATGCGCGCCTGAGTTTCATTGTCCATCCCGACGCCGGTGTCGCTGATGGCGAGCATGACGTAGTCGCCCGGGATGAGCGGCGCGTGCGTGCGCGTGAAGTTCTCGTCGAGGGTAACGTTGGCGGTCTCGATGGTCAGCTTGCCGCCTTGCGGCATGGCGTCGCGAGCATTCACCGCAATGTTCATGATGACCTGGTCGATCTGGCCGGGATCGGCGCGCACCGAGCCCAGCGTGGGCCCAGGAACCATAACCAGATCGATATCCTCCCCGATCATGCGGGTAAGCATTTTCAGGTTCTCCGCGACCACTTCATTCAGGTCGAGCACCTTGGGGGCAAGCATCTGTTTGCGGCTGAACGCCAGCAATTGCCGCGTCAGCGAAGTGGCGCGCTGCGTGGCATTGGAGATTTCCTGCGCCGGCCCCCGCAGCCGGGGATCGGGTCCAAGGCGCTCCAGCAGAAACTCGGAATAGCCCGAGATCACCATCAGCAGGTTGTTGAAGTCGTGCGCGATGCCGCCGGCGAGGCGCCCGATCGCTTCCATCTTCTGGGCCTGGCGGAGTTGCAGTTCCAGCGTGCGCGTCTCCGTAACGTCTTCTATAAAAATCTCGAACATGCCTCCGTCTTTGCCGTTCGGAATCGCCCGCCCCGAAATACGCGCCACGATGCCCGTGCCATCCTTGCGCACACACTCGGTAGTCAGGTTGTTGAATTCCTTCCGCGCATGAAAATAATCGGCGGTTCGAAACCATTGCTGGGCATCGGCGTACAAGCTCCCTAAATGCCGCCCCGTAAGCTCGGCGGCGCTGCCATAACCAAACATCGCCACCAGCGCGTGGTTTGCATCCTGAAGCATCCCCAGGGCGTCGCAGCGGCAGATGCCGTAAGGCGCGTTCATCACCAGCGAGCGAAAGTTGCTCTCCGACCGGCGCAGGCTCTCCTGAGTGGCGCGGAGCGCGGCGTTGAACCAGCAGATCAGCAGAGCCACGGCAAAGAACAACGCGAGGTGCGCGATCGCTTTGTGATACTCGCGGGGCGTCTGTTCTCCGGTGAGCGAATAGTAGGCGCTGACGGTGAGAGCGAAAGAGGTGGCCGCCAGTCCGGGCTTCCACCCTCCGTACCAGGCGCTGACCATCACGGCGACCGCGAACATCACGAGGCGGCTCTCCGCGATATCGGAGAAAAACAAGGTTGGAATCAGCGCCAGGACGGCGCTGAGGAGAGCGACTCCATAGCGCAGGATGGGAGTGCGCGCTGGAGCTACGGCCAAGCTGCGGATGAGGGGGATTTTCATTCGCATGAGTCTCATGCTATGCGCCGACCATGCGCACAGCGAGTTACACTAGTCCACCGCAGTTTCCTGGCGGCACAGTGGCCAGAGGTACACCTGCCGGGACAATGTAGACAGAAAACGGAAACGCCTTGTCCACAGCCTAGTCTCAGATGTCGTTTTGCGCAAAACTCTCTTGTACAAAAAACGGGCGGGGAACATAGTCGTACAACAGGGCTTGCAACCGTGACCGGCAACGACGAAACTAGCGGAGCATCGCGAGGAACAGCGGGCAGGGAATTCCAGAATGAATATCGGCCTTTTCGGCGGCAGCTTCGATCCCATCCATCGCGGACACCTGGCCCTGGCTCAGGCCGCCGCCAGCCGCTACTCTCTGCGGCAGGTGCTGTTTGTGCCGGCGAACGTTCCTCCCCACAAACAGAAACAGCCGCTCACAGCGTTCATCCATCGTTATGCCATGGTGACGTTAGCCACCCAGGACGAACGCGGATTCGTGCCCTCTCTGCTGGAAGCGCCGGAATTTGCGAAAACACACGTAGGGACGGCCGCCCACGGAGCCTGCCCTGAGCGAAGTCGAAGGGTCCCTGCGGAGCGCAGCTCCGCAGCCGTGAATTATTCGATCGATACCGTCCGCCGCCTGAAAAAGTCCCTCAAGAAATCCGACCGCCTTTTCTTCCTGGTCGGAGTTGACGCCTTCCGCGACGTCGCCCACTGGCACGAGGCGCGCGCGCTTCTGGCGGAATGCGATTTCATCGTCGCCAGCCGTCCCGGATACTCGTTGCGCGACGTGGCCGAGTCTTTGCCGGAAGGTTTGCGGCCTTCCGCGGCGGTGACGCGCCCGTTCCATAAGCTGCCGGCAAAAGGCGATCTGGTTCTTCCGGGGCTCGCACTGCACTTGCTGGAAGGAGTGAACCAAAGCGTCTCCGCGACCGCGATTCGCACCGCGGCAGCGCAAGGCAAGCCGCTGACCCGATGGCTGGACCCCCGAGTGGCGGATTACGTGCGAAAGCTCGGACTGTACCGTGGAAATCACACGTAGGGACGGACGCCCTCGTCCGTCCAGCCGAGCGAAGCTCGGCAGCGCCTGCCGCCGGGTTACAATCAGTAAGCCCGTATGAAGAAGAAGGACGACCTCAAGAGCCAGGTAACTGAAGCCATTCTTGCCTGCCAGGACAAACAAGCTGAGGACGTAACGGTCCTCGAACTGGAAAAAGATTCGGGAGCGTTCACCGACTACTTTGTGATGTGCAGCGGGACAAACCCCCGCCAGATCCAGGCCATTGCCGACGCCGTGGACGAACGCCTGGAGGCGCTGGGCCTCCGCGTTACTCACGCCGAGGGATACAAACAGGCGGAGTGGGTGCTGCTCGACTACGTGGACTTCGTCGTCCACATTTTCTCCGAGAAAGCGCGCCAGTTCTATGACTTGGAACGCCTGTGGAAGTCGGCCAAGCGGCTGGAGCCAGCGGAATTGTTGGCGAAACCGAAGCCCCGCCGCACCGCGACCGCCAAATCCGCGACCGGCAAAACCGCCTCCGCGGCACCCAAGAAGGCGCGTAAAAAGAAGGCCTGAAGTGTCCGCGTAGAATTCAGCCCCGGAGGGGCGACCAAGTTTAGCCCAGCGCTTCAGCGCTGGGGAAAGTGGAAGAAGTGATTTAAGTCCCGGAGGGACGACCCAGTTCTCGCGCACTGTCGCACCCCCCGAATCCCCATGAAGATCAAAGTGGCATGGATCGGAAAGACCAAAGAGCCGGCCATCCAGGCGCTGACCGGCGAGTATTTGAAACGCATCTCGCGCTATGCCGACGTTGCGGGTCTGCCCTTGAGAGACGAAGCCGCAATCCTGTCGCTGGCCAGTGGTGAGCAAAAAAAGAATAATAATAAAGAGCGGCACAAGCTGGTTCTTCTCGATTCGCGCGGGAAACAGCTTTCGTCCGAAGAGCTGGCCAGGTTTTTGGAGCGCGAGCAGGTGAACGCGATTCCGATCATGTTCGCGATTGGCGGCAGCGACGGTTTCAGTGAAGAAGCGCGCCACCACGCCGCCTTTACGCTATCGCTGGGAAAGATGACGCTGCCCCACGAACTAGCGCGCGTGGTGCTGATCGAGCAGCTTTACCGCGCTTTCAGCATTCTTGCGCATCATCCCTACCATTTAGGACATTAACTTTATGGTAACGGGGCAGCGGCCAGTCAGCCCATTCTCGCGAAAGTCGATTCCCCGCCCCGATGCACCTCTGGCAGCTTCACTCGGGCGCGAAATTAGCTTACTGTATTTGTTGACAGGCGAAACAAGTCTGAATTTGCTGTCGAGGCCCTCCCCCAATGAAAAACCCGTACGACGTACTACGAATGAAAGAGCAGGAGTTGCTGCGGGTCCGCAAAGAGATGGACGCTCTGCGGATCGCAGCGCGCTTGCTGGGCGCCGAGGATCCGGGCGCAGCCAACGGCGAAGGTCACCCCAAGCTGCAACGGGTCGTCGAAATGCCGTAGAGGATTAATTTCCCCGTTTGACGCGAGGCGGACGGAAGCCAAAACCGTCCGCCTTCTTGTTGGCCCATGTGGCACGGTCATTCCCCTCCGCGTACAATTGGAAATTCGGCCCTTATGTCGGATCTCCGCCGTGGTCTCATCATCGTGAATACCGGTCCCGGCAAAGGAAAGACCACCGCGGCCATGGGGACGGCGCTGCGGGCTGTCGGCCAGGGGATGCGCGTCCTGATGCTGCAATTTCTGAAGGGCTCGTGGCATTACGGCGAACTCGACGCGGTCCAGGCTTTTGGCGACAAGTTCATCATCAAGCAGATGGGGCGTGGCTTCGTAAAAGTCGGCGCCGAGAAGCCCGACCCTGAAGATGTGCGGATGGTGGAAGAGGCCTGGGCCGAAGCCGAGAAGGCGATTCAATCCGGCGAATGGGACCTGGTGGTGCTCGATGAAATCAATTACGCCATCAGCTACGGTATGCTGGATCCGGCGAAAGTGGTGGAGTTTCTGAAACAAAAGCCGGAGATGGTGCACGTCATCTTGACCGGAAGGAACGCAAATCCGGCCATCGTAGAGCTAGCCGACACCGTGACGGAAATGCGCCAGGTAAAGCACGCCTACGAAAAAGGCGTAATGGCGCAGAGAGGAATCGAATACTAGTTGCCAGTAGCCAGCTACCAGTTGCCAGTAAGAGCAGGTTCTACTGGTAACCGGCAACTGGTAGCTGGCAACTGCTTCTTATGACTTGGTTCAAGCGACAACCGGGTGAGTTGGACACTTCGGGCGAGAAGAAGATACGCACCGAGGGGCTCTGGGTGAAGTGTGACAACTGCCGTCAGATTATCTGGAAAAAGGACCTCGAGGAGAATCTCAACGTCTGCCCGAAGTGCGGCAAACACTTCCGCATCGATGCCCGCACGCGCCTGGCGCAGCTTCTCGACGACAATCAATACGAGATTTTCGACAGCAATCTCGCCTCCACCGATCCGCTGCATTTTGTGGACCTGAAAGCCTACTCCTCGCGCCTGAAACAGGCGAAGACCGATACCGGCCTGAAGGACGCCATTATCAATGCCCAGGGCAAACTGAACGGGCGTCCGGTGATCGTGGTCTCGATGGAGTATTCGTTTATCGGCGGGAGCATGGGCGCAGTGGTCGGCGAGGCCATCACGCGCGCCATTGAGAAGGCGATTGAAACGCGGAAGCCGATCATCATCGTTTCGGCGTCGGGCGGCGCGCGCATGATGGAAGGAGCGATCAGCCTGATGCAACTGGCCAAGATCTCCGCCGCGCTGGCGCGTTTAGACACGGCGCGGGTTCCCTACATTTCGGTTTTGACCGATCCCACCACCGGCGGCGTAACCGCGTCATTTGCCATGCTGGGCGATCTCAACATAGGCGAACCCGGCGCGCTGATTGGCTTCGCCGGTCCGCGAGTGATTGAGCAGACCATCCGCCAGAAGCTGCCGCCAGGTTTCCAGCGCTCCGAGTTTCTCCTGGAGCACGGAATGCTAGACGCCGTGGTCCCGCGCAAGGATTTGAAAGCGTACATCGCGCGGGCTCTGGATTTCATGGTCCAGGCAGCGTAGAGCAGTCGCCGAGGAACCACGCCGTTCGTCGTTCGCTATTCGCCATTCGCGCAAGCTCATCCTTCCCTCATCGGAGCGCGTGAGAAGCGCTTTGATGTCAATCCTCTGCCGTCCGATGAGAGACAGTCGAAACCGACGGCAGGACTTGCTACCCTAAATGTGCCCGTCGTAGCGAAAAGCGAACGACGAACAGCCAAGGACGAACATCCAACGACGAGTCCTTCCCCAGTGCGCGAGCGACTACTAACGACCAGCGACTAACGACCGATGTCCTACGAAACCGCAATCGCGCAGATGTACGCGTTAGGCCACGAGCTGGCCCAGACGCCGTCGCACAAGTTCGATCTGGCGCACATGCGCGTGCTGCTGGCCGCACTGGGGCATCCGGAAAACAGTTTTCCAACTGTGCTCATCGCCGGCACCAACGGCAAGGGTTCGACGGCGGCGACGCTGGCATCCATCCTTCAGGCTTCCGGATTGAAGACCGGGCTCTACACTTCACCGCATTTGCTTCGCATCAATGAGCGCATTCGCCTCGATGGCAAACCCATCGGCGATGACGATTTCGCGCTCCTCCACGACGTAGTCGACCGCACCGCCGAGCGCCTGGTTGCGGAAGGCGATCTGCCCTGGCATCCCAGCTTCTTTGAAACGCTCACCGCCATGGCTTTTGAGTATTTCGCCCGCAGCCGGCCCGACATGGTTGTGCTTGAAGTCGGCATGGGCGGCCGTTTGGATGCGACCAACGTAGTTGAACCGCGTCTCAGCATCATCACCGACATCGCGCTCGATCATCAGAAATACCTTGGCGAAACCATCGCTCAGATTGCGCGCGAGAAAGCGGGCATCATCCGGCCGCGTGGCGTCGTGGTGACCCTCCCGCAGTTGCCCGAGGCCAATGACGTGATCGGAAACACAATTTTGGATATGGGCGCGCGCGCCGTGAACGCCGTGCCCTATGTGCCTCCGGTGTCGCCGGGAAGCATTGAATACTTCAGTGGCCAGTGGCAACGTTATCCGCTGGAAGTAATGGGCACGCGGATTACGGTGGAGTCGCCGCTGGTGGGCCGCCACCAGTTGCGCAACCTCGCGCTCGCGATCACGGCGGCGGCGGAGCTACACGACCAGGGAGCAGTCCAAGTCACGCCGCAGACCATCGCCCAAGGCATCCGCGAGACGCGTTGGCCGGGGCGGTTCCAGGTCGTGCCGTCTGCGGGAGACAATCCCGAGTATGTGCTCGATGTCGCGCATAATCCGGCTGGAGCCTGGGCGTTGCGGTCGACGCTTTCGGCAGCTTACCCGGACATAGGAAACGCTCGCGACATCACGGTGGTGTTTGGCGTGATGCGCGACAAAGCCATGCAGGAAATTACTGAGGTTCTATTTCCACTCGCCCGGCACGTGATCGTGACCCACGCCAACAACCCACGCTCGGCGACCCCGGATGAGATTCGGCGAGCGGCGGCGCGTGTGGCGCCGGGCATTGATCTGGATGGAGCCGAGGGTGTAGCGTCAGCCCTGGACCGAGCGCGGAAAATTGCCGGCCGAACTGGCCTGATCGTGGTTACCGGGTCGATTTACATTGTAGGAGAAGCGATGCGAACGCTCGGCGTTAGCATCTAAGGATTCTAAGGATTAAAGAGTAAATGTGGCGCGGGCGCCCCCGCCCGCGAAGACTGTCTGTGGTCTCGAAACTGTGCACAAGATTGCCACAACCGCCGAGCCGGAAAGCATGGAAGCCGAGCCACGCTCGCCAGAGCAACCGGCAACGGTCTCAACCTGGCCTGAGACGCAGCCCGTAGCGCCCAAGCCGCGCCACGGCTGGCCCAGCCGCCTCCGATCGTATTTCATTCTCGACCCGCTGATCTGGGCGTATACCCTGATTCTGGGCACAATTTCTCTGCTCTGCTCGCTCTTCGACCGCAGCGGCCGCATCCAGCACAATTGCGCCCGCCTCTGGTCGTGGCTCATCATGAAGACGATCCTCTCGCCGGTGAAAGTGACCGGTATGGATAGGGACAAAATCGACAACTCCAACCCCCGCGTCTATGCGGTCACCCACGCATCGGCGTTCGACATTCCGATCCTCTACGTAAACCTGCCCTTTCAATTCCGCATCATTTTCAAGAGCGAATTGCTGGCCTACCCGTTCATCGGCTGGCATCTCAAACGCTCCGGACAAGTCTGCATCAACCAGCAGAACCCGGCGGCTTCGATCGGCTCCATCAAGTCCGCGCTGCGGAGCTTGCGCAGCGGCATGCCGCTGGTAATCTTTCCCGAAGGCGGCCGCACCCGCGATGGCAATGTACAACCTTTTCTTCCGGGCGCATTTTTTCTGGCGATTAAAGCGCAGGCCGACATCGTGCCCATCGCGCTCATCGGCACTTTCGACCTGCTGCCGATGAACACCTATCACATCAAATGCCAGCCCCTAGAGATGCGCGTCGGCGAAATAATTCCCACCGCCGGCTTGACCGTGCAAGATACCGAAGAGGTCACGGCCAAGGTGAAAGCGTCCATCGAAAAACTCCATCTTGCACCACGAACCACGTAGGGGCGGACGCATTCGTCCGCCCCAGGCGAGCGCAGCTCGCCAGCCGCCAGCCAGCCCCACGCTGACAATATCCTCCCTTATCGGTCATAATCCTCTGTCCGCACCGGAGGTGTCATGAAGTCCCTACTTCTCGTATTCTTATTTCTCACCATGAACTTTCTTGCCATGACCGCCAACGCTCAAACCACCGCCCCCACCGCCGCCGAAGCCCAGGAGTTCATGAACAAGGCCGAGGCTCAGCTCTCCGATCTAAGCGTCAAGGTGAACCGCGCCTCCTGGGTGCAGGAGAATTTCATCACCGACGACACCCAGGCCATGGCGGCCGACGCGATCGATGAAGTCACCGCCGTCACCACTCAGTTGGTGGAGCAGGCCAAGCGCTTTGACAGTCTCAAACTTTCGCCTGACCTAGCGCGAAAGTTCATGTTGCTGAAGCTCTCGCTCACCGCGCCTGCGCCGAAAGATGCCAAGCTGCGCCGAGAGATGACCGAGATCGGCGTATCGCTCGATGGCGACTACGGCAAGGGCAAGTACTGCCGCAAGAACGGCGAGTGTCTGGACATCACCGCCATCGAGAAGCTGATGTCCACCAGCCGCGATCCGGAAGAGCTCAAGGAAGTCTGGGTGGGATGGCACGCCATTGCGCCGCCCATGCGCCAGCGCTACGCCCGCTTCGTCGATCTCTCCAATCAGGGAGCAAGAGAAATCGGATTCAAAGATACCGGAGCCCTGTGGCGCGCCGGTTACGACATGACGCCCGAAGAATTCTCCGCCGACCTGGAGCGCCTATGGAACCAGGTAAGGCCGCTCTATCTGTCGCTGCACACGTATGTGCGTTGGAAGCTCGCGGAAAAATACGGCCCCAACGCAGTTCCGCCCGACGGGCCAATCCCCGCGCATCTGCTAGGCAATCCATGGGCCCAGGAGTGGGGCAACATCTATGACCTGCTAGGCGTGCAAGAGGACAAAGGCGGTGTCAACGTCACCGAACTGCTGAAGAAGAAAAATCTCGACCCGAAGGGCATGGTGAAATACGGCGAAGGCTTCTTCACCTCGATGGGCTTCGCGCCGCTGCCGCCAACTTTCTGGGAGCGGTCGCTGTTTACCAAGCCCGCCGACCGCGATGTCGTCTGCCACGCCAGCGCCTGGGATGTCGACAACTTCGACGATCTCCGCGTGAAGATGTGCATCCAGGTGCGCGGCACCGATTTCGTCACCATACACCACGAACTAGGACACAACTTCTACCAGCGCGCCTACAAAGATCAGCCCTTCATGTTCAAAAACGGCGCCAACGACGGCTTCCACGAAGCCATCGGCGACGCCATAGCGCTAGCGATAACGCCCGAATACCTGCACAAAGTCGGCCTGCTGGAAAACGTGCCGCAGGACGGCAACGATATCCCCGAACTGCTGAAGCAGGCGCTGGATCGCGTAGCCTTCCTCCCCTTTGGCCTGATGATCGACCAGTGGCGCTGGAAAGTATTCTCCGGCGAGATCGCGCCCGCGGATTACAACAAGTCATGGTGGGCTCTGCGCCTGAAATATCAAGGCGTAGCGCCTCCGACCACGCGCAGCGAAGCCGATTTCGATCCGGGAGCGAAATACCACGTAGCCGCCAACGTGCCCTACACCAGATATTTCCTGGCCCACATTCTGGAGTTCCAGTTCTACCGCGCTCTCTGCCGCGAGTCCGGCTACAAAGGTCCGCTCAACCGCTGCACCTTCTACGGCTCAAAAGAAGCCGGAGCGAAGTTCAACAAGATGCTAGCCATGGGCCAAAGCAACCCCTGGCCCGATGCCCTGGAAGTCCTAACCGGCGGCCGCCAGGTAGATGCCAGCGCGATCCTGGAGTACTTCGCGCCGTTGCAGAAATGGCTGGACGAGCAGAACAAAGGGAAGAAGGTGGGCTGGTAGGGAGCGTAGAGAACTTACTCGTCCAAATTTGCGAGGACAGGGCCACCCTGATGGATGGCGACCCTGGGATTCTGGTAGACGATACAGTTCTTCAGAAGCTTCGCGGGAAGCTTGACTCCGAAGGTGTGTGCGACCACCGCGTCCCTCAGCGGCTTTGCTGCCCTCGTACTTCCAGTCTTCTTCGTGCAGGAAAGCGATGTCAACTCGCCAAATCGCAACGACCTTGTTTAGCTTCAGCCGCTTGGTTGGGTCAACGGCATAGCGCCAGACAATGTACCAGCCTGGGTGATTGTAGTGCGATTGCAGAGCCCACGGACGCGTTGACCCTTTGGATTCCAGCGCGTGCTCCGGAGGCGGGTTTAGTTTCCCTCCCAACGACAGATCTGGGAACCGCTGTTGTGCAATGTCGGGGTGCTTGTGCTTCTTGTAGGGGCTCAAGGCGTTAAGTGCCTGGATCCCGAGAATCCCGACGATCCCGCTAAACACGTTCGCCTGCTCAAAGTAAATGTCGATGAGTTCGTCAGCCCTGTTCTCGACGTGTTCGATGGCTTCCCGGATATGCGCAACCTTCAACTCGGGAGGCAACGAAACCGCACGGTCGAAGCCGTCCTCTTGTAGAGCCATCTCGGCAACAAGGTGTCACGGTTCCAGCGGCAACGCAAGGCTTTGCTGCAAATCCAAATTGCCTTTGGAACCTGTTCTGCTACTAGCTCTTCCATTTCCCGGGAGCGCCGCCAGCGCCGGGATGGCTTCAAGCGCACCGCCAAAGAACTGTGGATCGACCTCGATGCCGATGCTCTCGTACCCGACAGAAACCGCCGCTGCAATGGTCGAGCCGCCGCCCATGAAGGGATCCAAAACAACTCCCTCCCCAAGAGGAAGGCTGGCTCGGACAATCTGGCGCATGAATGCTTGCGGCTTCAGCGACGGGTGCGGAGCAATCGCGCGCTCTTCCCGTCGCGTAGGGGCTGAAAGAATCACATCGGAAAATGGAAGGTCCCCAGAAACACGCCGCAGCCCACCGGTTTTCCACTTGCGCAAGTTGTCCTGAACTCGTCCCTCACAAGGCTTGCGGAACAGCCCCCACGGCTCCCATGAAGAGCGTGGCATGACCGTGACCTCCGCAAATTCGCGATGCGCGTTCTTCGGCCGGTCGCCACCCCTTAACGTTTGCACCAGCCGGATAATCTCGCCTCTTTTCTCAAACCCCGCTTCCAGCAATGGACCATAGACAAGGTGTGACAGCAACGGATTCGTGGCAATGAAAACATGGGCTCCCGGGACCACGATGCGAAAAGCCCGCCGGGCAAATTCGGAAAAGAAGTGTCGCAGCTTGGAGAGTTCATCGTCCGTCAAGACCGTAAATCGGGGCAACGGGCTGCGCACGCAGCCGTCAAACGCGGGAGGGATTCTCCATACACCGCCTTTCCCGCGACGCAGCTTCTGCTTTTCCAACGCGGTGTATTCCTTAAGGCCGTAAGGAGGATCCGTGACGATGGCGTGCACCGAGTTCGCTGCCTGCTGGTCCATCCAAGCGAGACAGTCCTGTAAGTACAAAGAATAGCGAACGCCGTTGAGGCGGAAAGCCGTCTGCTGATGGCTGCGAACTGTTGAAGAACTCATCTCTGCATTAAGTACCACGAACGGCGGTGGATTTGTACACTCGTTTGGAGGAACCGCTCACCGACGAAATCAACATCGGGCCTCAAGTCTGTTTGACCCTCCCCGTTCCCTCCTTTAAACTCAAGAGATTCAGCGGAATACAAGGCGAATCCATGTCTGACAGCATTCATATCAAGCTCCCCGATGGCAGCACCAAGGAAGTCCCGAAAGGCACCACTGCCCTTGACGTTGCCAAGTCCATCAGCCCGCGTCTAGCGGACGCCGCTCTAGCCGCCAAAACCAATGGCAATCTGATCGACCTGACTCGCCCGCTCGAGAGCGACACCGATCTGCGCATTCTCACCGACCGTGACCCCGAAGCGCTCGAAGTCTATCGGCATTCCTCCGCGCACCTGCTGGCCGCCGCCGTGCTCGAGCTTTTCCCCGAGACCAAGCTCGGCCACGGTCCCGCGACCGAGAACGGATTTTTCTACGACTTTTATCGCCCCACAGCGTTCACTCCCGAAGACCTCGAGAAGATCGAAAAGAAAATGCAGGAGCTAGTCCAGCAGAACCTGCCCTACGCCCGCGAGTTCCTGCCGCGCCAAGAAGGCCTGGAAAAGTTCAAGAGCGAAGGCGACTTCATGAAGTGCCATTTCATCGAGCAATTCACCAAGCCCGATGAAAAGATTTCGGTCTACAAAACCGGTAAGTTCCAGGATTTCTGCCGCGGTCCGCACCTGCCTTCAACCGGAAAAATCAAAGCCTTCAAGCTGCTCAACATCGCCGGCGCCTACTGGCTCGGAGACGAAAAGAACCAGCAACTGCAGCGCATCTACGGCACGTCGTTTTTCTCAAAGAAGGATCTCGACGCCTATCTGAATAGCCTGGAAGAAGCGAAGAAGCGCGACCATCGCGTGCTAGGAAAACAGCTCGACCTGTTCTCCATCCAAGAGCTGGCTGGACCGGGCCTGATCTTCTGGCATCCCAAGGGCGGCATCATCCGCAAGGAGATGGAAGACTGGATGCGCGAAGAGTACCTGCGCCGCGGCTACTCCCTAGTCTGCACGCCGCATGTGGCGCGCCGCCAGCTCTTCCACACCTCCGGCCACGAGGGCTATTACTCGCAGAACATGTTCGACGCCATGGAGCTAGACGACGCCGAGTATCGCCTCAAGCCCATGAACTGCCCCGGCCACATCCTGATCTACAAGGACTCGCTGAAATCGTACCGCGATTTACCCGTGCGCTTGGGTGAGCTAGGCACCGTCTATCGCTACGAGCGTTCGGGAGTGATGCACGGCCTCTTGCGCGTCCGCGGTTTCACCCAGGACGACGCCCACATCTTCTGCACTCCCGAGCAGATTGAAAACGAAATCGTCGGCTGCCTGGAGTTCGCGCTCGCCGTGCTGAAGGCCTTCGGCTTCGACGAATACCAGACCGAGCTTTCCACCTGGGATCCGAACGACAAGAAGAGCTTTCTGGGCACGGAAGACCAGTGGAACCTGGCCAACCATTCGCTCGAAAGCGCGCTGAAGAAGTTGAACATCGAATACAAAACCATCCCCGGCGAAGCCGCCTTCTACGGCCCGAAGATCGACATCAAACTAGTCGATGCCATAGGACGCCTCTGGCAGCTTTCGACCGTCCAGTTCGACTTCAACCTGCCGCAGCGCTTCCAGCTTGAATACGTAGCCGAAGACGGCACCCGCAAGCAGCCGCTCATGGTTCACCGCGCCCTCTACGGATCGGTAGAGCGCTTCTTCGGCGTCCTAATCGAACACTACGCCGGAGCCTTCCCGGTCTGGCTCTCGCCGGTGCAGGCAGCGATGATCCCAATCGCGGAGCGCCACGTCGAGTACGCGGAAAAAGTAGCCGGGCAACTGCGATCGGCAGGCGTGCGGGTGGAAGTAGATTCCCGCAACGAAAAGATGAACGCAAAAATCCGCGAACACGCCATGCAGAAAGTCCCCTTCCTCCTAGTAGTCGGAGACAAAGAATCCGAAGCCAACAAAGTAAACGTCCGCACCCGCGGCAAAGAGAAGACCGAAGACATGGCGACGGCCGAGTTCGTAGAGAAGATCAAGAAGCTGATCGCGGAGAAGAACGCAGTGCTGTAGCCACGTAGGGACGGCCGCCCTCGGCCGTCCAAGCGGAGCGTAGCTCCGCAGGTTTCCTCGTCGATTGGAGGCGCTGTTGACGTTCTACCGAAGACGTCTTCCTCACCTGCAACGCGACAACAAGCCGCACTTCGTGACCTTCTGCACATTCCAGCGCTGGCAACTGCCAGAGACAGCGCGCCAAATTGTCCTGGATTCGTGCCTTCACGACAATGGCACCCGATACGATTTGCGAGTAGCCGTGGTAATGCCCGATCACGTCCATGTGATCCTGATCCCGCTGGTTGATGAAAAGGAACAGCGGACGTGGGCCATGCCCGAAATCCTTGACGCCGTAAAGGGGGCCTCGGCTCACCTGATAAACAAAAATCTGAGCCGTCGCGGCCCAGTCTGGCAGCAGGAATCGTTCGACCCCGTCCTTAGATCGTCGGAAAGCCTGGAGGCAAAGATCCAATACGTGCGCGACAACCCGGTTCGTCGCGGATTAGTGGTGGATTCTGCCGAGTATCGCTGGCTTTGGTATCACGAGCCCGAGAATCCGTATCGCCCTGACAGGCTTGCGTAGGGACGGCCGAGGGCGGCCGTCCCTACGCGAGCCTGTTCCTTGAGCCCCACCCCCTGTGTTAGCATCAGAAGTTTCGCAGGCGTTGTTGGGCTGGCCTGTACCCTGTACTCATCCTCATCCCGGGCCGTATCGACCCTTCCCGTAAGCCTGCGGAAGGAGACAACCCGTGAAAGTGTACCAAGCAGCCAATCTCCGCAACCTTGCCCTCATCGGACACGGGCATGCCGGCAAAACCACGCTCGTGTCCGCCATGCTTTACACCGCCGGCGCCACGCCGCGCCTCACTCGCGTCGACGACGGCTCCGCCACCACCGACTACGACGAAGAAGAAGTCGCCCGCCAGATGTCCATCTCCACCGGCCTGGCTTTTGTCGAGTGGGGCAAGCCCGATTCGAAAGTCAAGATCAATCTGCTCGACACGCCCGGCTTCAACATGTTCGTCCACGAGGCCAAGATGGTGCTGCCCGTGGTCGACGCCGCGCTGGTCGTGGTCGATGGCGTCGCCGGCGTTGAGGTCGTCACCCAGCGTGTCTGGAATTACTGCAACGACATCGACCTGCCGCGAATGATCGTCGTCAACCGCATGGATCGCGACCGCGCCGACGCCAACCGCGTCCTCGAATCGCTCACCAACGCGTTCGGCCGCGCCGTCACTCCGCTGCAGCTCCCCATCGGCAGCGAGAAAAGTCTCACCGGCATCGTCGATCTCGTCCGCATGAAGGCCTACACCTACGAGATGGGCGGAAACGGCAAGGGCAAGGAAGGCCCCATCCCTGCTGACATGGCCGTCGCCGCCAAGGAAGCTCATGAAAAATTAGTGGAACTCATCGCCGAAGGCAAAGACGCCTTGATGGAGGAGTTCTTCGAGAAGGGCACCATCCCCGAGGAGCATCTGGTCCCCGCGCTGCACGAAGCGATTCGCGAAGACAAGATTTTCCCCGTGCTCTTCACCTCCGGCCTCGGCAACATTGGCGTTGACGAGCTCATGGATTTCATCGTCGACTACACGCCCGCCGCCAGCGAGCATCACGCCCTCACCGGCTGGACGGTCGAAGGCAGCACAGAGCCAGCCGTGCGCAAAGGCACCGACAACGAGCCCGCCTCCGTCTACGTCTTCAAGACCATGTCCGACGCGTTCGCCGGCCGCATCTCCTACTTCAAGGTTTTCTCCGGCGTGCTGAAGGACGACGCCTCGCTGCAGAACTACAATCGCAATATTCAAGAGAAGTTCGCTCACATTTCCCTGATCCAGGGCAAGCAAGCGGTTCCGATCCCCGAGTTGCACGCCGGTGACATCGGCTCGGTCGCGAAGCTGAGAGAGACTCTCACCGGCGACACGCTGGGCGACAAGTCATCGCCGATCCGCTATCCGGCGGTGCAACTGCCTGAGCCCGCCATCACCTTCGCCATCGAGCCCAAAAGCCGCGCCGACGAAGACAAGCTCGGCGTCGGCCTCCACAAGCTCATGGAGGAAGACGCCATGCTCCGCTTCTTCCGCGACCCGCAGACCAAGGAATTCCTGATCGCCGGCACCGGACAGCAGCACATCGAAGTCGTGGTCTCGAAAATGAAGAAGCGTTACCACGCGGAAGTAGTGCTGAAAGCGCCCAAGGTGCCCTATCGCGAAACCATCCGCGGCAAGGCCGATGTCCAGGGACGCCACAAGAAGCAAACCGGCGGCCACGGCCAGTACGGCGATTGCAAAATCAAGATGGAGCCGCTGCCGCGCAATTCCGAAGTCGAATTCGAATTCGTCAACGACATTTTCGGCGGTGCCATCCCGCGCAACTTCATCCCCGCCGTAGAAAAAGGAATCAAAGATGCCGCCGCTCGAGGCTTCCTCGCCGGCTATCCCGTGGTGAACTTCCGCGCCATCCTCTACGACGGCTCCTATCACGACGTGGATTCGAACGACCTCTCGTTCCAGATGGCCGGCCGCATAGCCTTCCGCAAGGCCATGGAAGCCGCCAAACCCACCCTGCTCGAGCCGATCATGACGGTGGAGATCACCATCCCCGACGAATTCGCCGGCACCATCATGGGCGACCTCAACAGCCGCCGCGGACGCATCCAAGGCATGGACAACAAAGCCGGTAACACCATCGTAAAAGCCGAAGTCCCCATGGCCGAGATGCTAACCTACGGCGCCGATCTAACTTCCATGACGCAAGGCCGCGGCAGCTTCTCCATGGAAATGCACCACTACGACACCGTCCCGCAACAACTACAGGACAAGATTATCGAGAAAGCAAAAGCCGAGCGTGGCGAGATAAAAGAAGAAGAGGAATAAGAGAAAAAGAGTCCGGTGGAGAGACGGGCGTCCTCGCCCGTCCACCGCGGACCGCTGCCAACCTCCGAAAAACAAATTCACCAGCAGCCCGGTTTCTGGCGTACCATTCCTTGTTCTTCTTCCTAAGGAGGCACGCATGTCCAGGCGGACTTCTCTTACCTGCTCCCGCTTGTTCTTCGCGACGCTCGTTCTCTTACTAGTCTCTCGTCCCGCAATGGCCCAGGAAAACAGCATCGGTTCGCTCGAGATCGATCACGTGTCGATCTGCGGATCCAATCTCGACGCGCTGCGCCAAGCCTTCACCGACATCGGCATGACTCCCGACTTCGGCGGTCCTCACGGCAACGGCATTACCCAGATGGCGATCCTCGGCTTCGACGATGCGTCGTACATCGAATTGATCGCGCCGATAAAGCCAGGCGTGACCGCGGGCTCTGACTGGGCGAAATTTATGGCCGACGATGCCGTCACCTGCGCCTGGGCGGTGGGAACTAATGTTCTGTTGCAGGAAGTCGATCGCTTGAAGAAGGCCGGAATCCCCGTCAAAACTCCCGAGCATGGCAGCCGCAAGCGCCCCGACGGCATGTCGATCGAGTGGACGACCGCCGACGTAGGCTCCGGAACCCCAGGCTCCACGCTGCCCTTCATCATCGAAGACACGACACCGCGCGCTTGGCGCGTTCAGACTTCCGCTAGCGTGCAAGGAGCGCCCGTTGGCGGCATCGAGAACGTAGTGCTGGGCGTCAACAACCTGGACGCGACGATTGCGTTGTTCCGCAAAGCGTACGGTTGGGCCGAGCCGCTCACCGAAACTCAGAAAGACTTCGGCCGCCTCGCCTACTTCCCCGGCGAGCCCGTGATTCTGGCAGCTCCTGCGGGCGGAGGCTGGCTCTCGGAGCGGCTCAGCAAGTACGGCGAGACCCCGGTTGCCTATTTGCTAACCACGCGCGACTTCACCGCCGCCGCCAAGAAGTACAAACTCTCCGGCAATAAAACCTGGTTCGGCCAAAGGGTAGGATGGTTCGACCAAGGCAAACTGAAAGGCGTCCGCCTAGGTGTAATTGGGCAGTAGCAAGAACCACGTAGGGACGGCCGCCCTCGGCCGTCCAAGCGGAGCGAAGCTCCGCAGGCTTTCGGTCGCCATCGCCGCGCATCACGGGCGAACTGAGTGACCACGCTTGGAACCCCGAACCCAGAACTGCTACCATCCCTTTCAGTGTCCGCCGCCAAAGACAATGCCGCGCTCAAAGACCGCCTAGTCTCCGCCGCCCCGGTCGAGGACGATTCCTCTTTCGAGCTCAAGCTCCGCCCGCAGCGCCTGCAAGAGTTCATCGGCCAAAACAAAGTCAAAGAGAATCTCGACATCGCCATCCAGGCCGCCAAGTCCCGAGGCGAAGCGCTCGACCACGTCCTGCTCTACGGCCCCCCCGGCCTTGGCAAGACGACGCTGGCCAACATCATCGCCAACGAGCTAGGAGCCGCCTTCCAGCAAACCTCCGGCCCCACGCTGCAGATCAAAGGCGACCTGACCGCGATCCTAACCAATCTTCGCGACCGCCAGGTGCTCTTCATCGACGAAGTCCATCGCCTGCAGCCCGCGCTCGAAGAAATCCTCTACTCCGCGCTCGAAGACTACAAGCTCGACATCATGATCGGCCAGGGCCCGTCCGCGCGCACTCACACCATGGACGTGAAGCCCTTCACCTTCATCGGCGCCACCACGCGCGCCGGATTGCTCTCCGCGCCCCTGCGCTCCCGTTTCGGCCTGCTGTTGCGCCTGGAGTTCTACACGCACGACGACCTCCGAGTCATTGTCGAGCGTTCCGCCGAAATTCTAGGCGTAAGCATCGATCGTCCCGGAGCCATCGAAATTGCCAGCCGCTCTCGTGGAACGCCGCGTATCGCCAACCGCCTGTTGCGCCGCGTGCGCGACTACGCCCAGGTGCGCGCCGCCGGTGCCATCGATCTGCCCACCGCCCAGTCCGCGCTCAGCATGTTAGAGGTGGACCGCTACGGCTTCGACGAAGTCGACCGCAAACTGCTGCTGACCATCATCGAAAAATATCAGGGTGGCCCTGTAGGCCTGAACACGCTAGGCGCAGCGCTAGCCGAAGAGCCCGACGCCATCGAAGAAATCTACGAACCTTTCCTGATCCAGATCGGCTTTCTAAATCGCACTCCCCGCGGCCGTGTAGCCACTCAACTAGCCTACGAACATTTCGGAATCACCCCCAACCGCCGCCAAAGCTCATTGTTCTAAACAGCTCACGTAGGGACGGCCGCCCTCGGCCGTCCGTCCGAGCAAAGCTCGGCAGCCGCTGGCAGCGGCAACCCCATATCCCCCATGCCCAGCGCATCCCTCCGTTTGACTTCCACCGCCGCAATCTGCGTTAATCACTCTTCATCCTCATCCCCGCAGAACGCACTACGCAGGAGGAATCATGCGCGAAATCATCGCCACCGATCAGGCCCCAAAAGCCATCGGCCCCTACTCGCAAGCCATTCGAGCCAACGGCCTGATCTTCACCTCAGGACAGATCCCCATCGATCCCGCCAACTCGCAAATCGTCGCCGGCGATGTTAGTGCGCAGACCGAGCGCGTGCTCAAGAACCTCGCTGCCGTCTTGCAAGCGTCGGGCAGCGGCCTGGAAAAAGTTCTACGCTGCACCGTCTTCCTCAAAAATATGGAAGATTTCGCCGCCATGAACGAAGCCTACGGCCGCTACTTCAAGCAGGAGCCGCCTGCCCGCTCCACCGTCGAAGTGGCCCGCCTTCCGAAAGACGTTTTGGTAGAAATTGATGTGATCGCGCTCGCTTGAAACAGTCTGACGCGAAGAAACAGAATTGAAAAGCTTTTGCAGACCTAATAAAGGGGAATCCATGAAAACCGTCATCGTCATCCTTGCCACAGCACTGCTCGCACTAACCTCCCTGGCCGTAGCCCAGACCGCTCCAACTCACAAGCCAGCCGCCAGCGGCCCCACCAAAGTCACCGGCGAGCCCACCAAGACCGCCAGCGGCCTCGAATACTGGGACATCAAAGTCGGCACCGGCCCGGTCGCGCAAACTGGACAGCAGGTAAAAGTCGATTACACCGGATGGCTCACCAATGGCAAGAAGTTCGACAGCTCGGTTGGCACCGGCCGTCCGTTCGACTTCAAGCTCGGCGCTGGCAACGTCATCAAGGGATGGGACGAAGGTATCGTCGGCATGAAAGTCGGCGGCAAGCGCCAACTCCGCATTCCACCAGACTTGGCATACGGAGAAAAGGGCTATCCCGGGGCTATCCCGGCCAACTCGACCCTGATCTTCGACGTGCAACTGGTGGATGTGAAGTAGCAAGTGTGGCGCGGGCGCCCTCGCCCGCGAAAGCTAGTGGGCAAAAAAAGCCCGCAGGATTTCCGTATCTCTGCGGGCTCTGACCTCTTACGCCTTAACCACTTTGCCGCTGCGCAGACAGGAAGTGCAGACGCGCATGTGCTTGGTAGCCGCTCCCACCTTGGCGTGAACCGGGCGCAGATTGACGTTCCAGCGCCGCTTGCTGACATTGTGGGCGTGGCTGATGGTATTTCCGAACTGCGGCCCCTTGCCGCAGATATCACAAACTCGAGCCATAACTCTGAATCCTTCCAGGCCTATTGCCGAAACCACAATTTTACAGGAATCGCCCGCATTTCGCCAAGCCTAGTCCACGTAGGGGCAGGTGCCCCCACCTGCCCAGCCGAGCGAAGCAAGGCAAGCGCCTATGCCGCCTTGCCCGCCACCGGCTGCGCGCAATGGCTGCAGCGCCGCGCGTCGATCGGAATCTCGCTCAGGCACTCCGGACACTTCCTGGTAGTCGGATCGGCCGGTGCCGGGTCCTTGTGCATCCGCGCCACCAGCGCATTCACTGGCGCCACCACAAAGAAATAAATGGCCCCCGCAATCAGCACAAACGACACCCCGGCATTGATGAAATGCCCCAGCGGAAACAGCGCCCCGTGAATCGTGAAATGGATGGCTGAGAAATCCGGCTTGCCCACGACCGCTGCGATGAGCGGCGTTAACAGATCCGTGGTCAGCGCCGTGACCACGCCGCCAAAGGCCGCGCCAATCACCACGCCCACCGCCATATCCACCACATTGCCACGCAAAATAAATTGCTTGAAACCGGATAGCATGACGTTTCCCTCCGCCTACTGGAATGGCACAATCTAAATGCTGAACATCTTTTGGTCAAGGTGCGTGCGCCCAGCCGGTCTTGAAAAAAGTGCGGGACTTGCATCTCCCAGGGTCAGCGAAGAGTCGATCATTCGAAGATGTCGTTGATTACGAAATCGTCGGCGATGCCAGCCTTCAGGGCGTTCCATTGCTGGCTTCCCGATCGATTCAGCTTATACATCGCCTCCAGGGTGCGCAGCACGTTAACGTGCGTCACGCCCTTTCCTTCGCCGTATTCACCGTGCTTTATGTGCGCCCCCGCAAGGATCGTGGCGATCCGATTACGTTTCTTCGGATCCTTGTCTCCAGGATCGGTCACCCCTCCTGTCATCGTGGCGTGATTGTTCTCGTCGAAAGTGAGGATCAGCAAACTATTGTGCTGCTTCGCCCACTTGTAGTAACTGTCGATGTTCTGCCGCAGCCACTTGTCCCCAGCTATGATGGCTGGCCGAGTCGAACCGTTGTGCATGTCATGAACCATATTCGGGATCACAAACGAAACCGTAGGCAGCGCATTGTAATCGGACGGAAAGTCTTCGGGGAAGCGCAGGTTCGACGAATCTGCCACCGTCTTGCCCTGAGGCAGATTGGAGAAGCTGACCCATGGCACGTGTTTCCGCGCATAAAGACCCTGCTCCGTGACCAGCGACCCGATCTCCGGCAAACCTTCGGAATATCCTCTGAAAGAACGGCCAGCGCGGATCAACTCCGCTCCCAGATTGCTTGTTGAAAAATCGCGGCCCGGAACGCTGTCTATAAATCCAACATGCTGATTGCTGCCCGAAAACAGCCAGAAATAGTTCCCTTCGCTGTGGTGCTCTTCGGCATAAAAATTGGTCAGGATCGCTCCCTCTTTACCCAGAACTTCATTGATATACGTGGCGCCCTTATTGCCGATTATTTCCTCGTAATCCTTGTTCTCCTCCACCACGATCACAATGTGGTCGTACACCGGGAGTCCCGCAGCCCAAGGAAGCGGCAGGGGAATGCTCTCCTGCCAGGCAACCACCGGCCTCGCGGAAAGAACACTGATGCTGGGTAATAACAGGGCCAGAACAAGCGCCTGGATTTTCACGGTGAAACTCCTCGGTTTGGTCTCGATTCGTGCCATTTGATATGCCCGTCAGGCACCAGAGTAGAACGTGTTTCATCAATGGGCTTTGGGTAGGGCATGGCTTTAGCCATGCCGTTTAGGATCTCGAAAAGTGCGGGCTTTAGCCCCTGAGGGACGCGCCTTCCGACCTGAAAGGCATTAATGAAACACACTCTCGATTCTGGACTGTTACAGCAGATAGCAGTTGGGCTCTGCTCAGATCCTCATCGGCATCACAATATACCGGTACTTGTAATCTTCGCCCTCCGCGGGACGAAGCTGCCCGGCCGACTGCGCATCCTTCAACTCCAGTTTCACTTCGCACGACCCAGTCGCTTTGATGAAGTCCATCAGGTATTGCGCGTTGAATCCGATCGCCATCGGCTCCCCGTCATAGGCAACTTCGAGCGAATCCTCCGACTCGCCCGTCTCCGTCGACGATGCGGAAATCTTCAACTCGCCTTTCTCCAGGCGCAGCCGTACCGCACGCGACCGCTCATCGGCAAACTGCGCCACGCGCGCGATCGCGGCTCCCAGTTCCTCGCCATGCAGCGCGATCGACTTCGAGATGTCCTTCGGCAGCACCGCTTCGTAGTTCGGAAACTGCCCCGTAAGCTGACGTGATGTCAGCAGCCGCGGACCAACGCGGAAGAATAGCGTGGATTCATCCTTGGCAAAGTCGATCGTCTCAATATCGGAATCGAGCAGCGATTTCAACTCATCCATTGCCTTCTTCGGAATCAGCGTCTTCATTTCGCCGGAGACGCCTTCAAACTTCTCGCCCATACGCTCGATGTGCGCTAGGCGATGCCCGTCGGTCGCAACCATGGTGATCGACTCTGGCTTCAGCACCATCAGCGCGCCATTTAGTGTGTAACGCGACTCCTCGCTGGCAATCGCAAAGCCCGTCTTTGCAATCATCGAGCGCAGCACAGCCGCGGGAATCTTGATCACTCCTGCGGATGGAAACACGGGCAGGCTCGGGAAGTTCGACCGCGCCATGCCTACCATCTTCGTGTTGGACCGGCCGCAGCGAATGCTGACCCAGTGGTTCTCCAGCAACCGTATGGTGATATCGGCGTCGGGCAGTAGTTTTACGTAGTCATAAAGTTTGCGCGCCGGAATTGTGCACGCGCCTTCTTTTTTCACCTTCGCATTACACGATGTACGCAAGCTCAGATCAAGGTCCGTCGCCGTCAGCGACAACTTGTCTCCTGCAGCCTCGAAAAGATAGTTGGAGAGGATGGGAATTGTGGTCTTGCGCTCGACCACTCCCTGAGTAGCTGTCAGTTCACGAAGAAGCTCAAATTTGCTGACCGTAATTTCCATGGTCGTTGAGGATACCGCAGGGGCGACTTCCACCGGCATATTGGGTCTCCCGACTCTAGAACCAGTTTGGGTAGGGCACATTTTTAGCTATGCCAATCAAACCGGCTCTACTTCTGTTCTCTTCTTATATCAAATATAAAAGCAATAAAACCAGTAGTAACCGTAGGCGCTTCGGAGAAGTGGAAAACCGGTCCAGATCCCTGCGCTTCAACCGCTTCCAGATCGACCCTTCATGTGAATAATCGCACTCCGCCACAGCGGATGCCCGCGCAACCTCGGGACGGTCTTCGGTTTCTGTCCCGTCTCCCACAGTTTGCACAAACACTCCACAGTTAGAAGAAAGGAAGAACAGCCTGATGAGTGCAAAAATTGGTGGAAACCAATATTCAAGCGCCTAGTTGCTCGGTCAATTTATTAAGCAACCTGTTCAAATCCTTGTCGTTCTTACGGACCTCTTCAATCTTGTCTACCGAATGCAAAACTGTGGTGTGGTGCTTGCCCCCGAACTGGCGCCCAATTTCAGGCAGCGAAGCCTCGGTCAGATGCTTGGCTAGGTACATCGCAATCTGCCTCGGATAGACAATGGACCGCGAATTATTTTTCGCCTTGATCTCCACCAACCGCAGCCCAAACTGCTCAGCCACCGCCTTCTGAATGGATTCAATCGTCACCTTGCGCGCCTGCGAGTCGATGAAATTCTTCAACACCTGCTGTGTGTAGGGAAGCGTAATCTCTGCCCCGATCAGCGAAGAATGCGCCACCAACCGGATCAGCGCCCCTTCGAGTTCGCGCACATTCGACCGTATGTTCGAGGCGATGAACAGCGCCACATCCGTCGGCAACGTCACCCGTTCCTGCTCCGCTTTCTTTTGCAGGATGGCGACCTTCGTCTCCAGGTCGGGCGGTTGAATATCGGCAATCAGTCCCCACTCAAACCGGCTGCGCAAGCGATCCTCGAATTCCGCCAACTCCTTCGGTGGACGGTCGCTCGCGATCACAATCTGCTTCATCGACTCATGCAGCGCATTGAACGTGTGGAAGAACTCTTCCTGCGTCCGCTCCTTCTGCGCCAGAAACTGGATGTCGTCGATCAGCAGCACATCCATCGTCCGGAATTTATCCCGGAAGCTGATCATCTTGTCGTAGCGCAGCGAGTTGATCATCTCGTTGGTGAACTTCTCGCTCGACACATAGCAGATCGCCGCCTGCGGCGTCCGCCGCTTGATTTCATGCCCGATCGCCTGCATCAGGTGCGTCTTCCCCATCCCGACGCCCCCATACAGGAACAGCGGGTTGTAGGCCTTCGAAGGCCGCTCCGCCACCGCCTGGCACGCCGCATGAGCGAACTGGTTCCCGCTGCCAATCACAAACGCGTCAAACGTATACCGCGGATTCAGTTGCGCCGCGCTATCCCAATCGAACCGTCCCTGCGTCGCCGGCAACCCCGGAGCCACCTGCGGACCCGAACCTGCATTCGGACCGCCGCTCGAACTATGAACTGACAGCCCGCCGTTATGCCGGATCAACGTGTTCGAAGGATCGTCCTCAGCGGTAACAAATTTCACATCCTCGTATCCCAGCCCGAGGTTGTCCACCGCTTCCTGAATCAGATCCGCGTATTTGTCGCTGACGTGGCGAAACTCGGCGGTTGGAATGCGTACGAACAAAACTCCATTGCTGGCATGGCTGTACCGCGTTGGCTTGAGCCATGTGTCGTAGGAGTGCCGGTTGATTTTCTTTTCCAGCGCGTCAAGGATGCGCGCCCAGGGATTCGGAATGACGGCGGAACTGGAGAGAGACATTGTTTACCAGAATATCGAAAACGCCGGCGTGGATACGTCCGGGCAAAACCAATCTTGAAATTATGAGTTCTTCTTTTACTGCAGAGCGATTTCTGTTTTGCAGTACGGATTGTCGGTGAAATTTATTGCGAGACGAACCGCATACTAGCACAAAAAAATCGCCGCGTCGGTGCGGCGCGACAAATTTTTTTCGCGCCAGCGCTTTTTAGAATCGCGTTTTTTTCGCGCTGTCAAGTGTCGAGAAACTAACTGCCGCGCAAACTGTGCAATGGGAAGAAAGAGGTGAGAGGGCAGAAGTCAGATTGCAGAGGTGACAACCCCAAGGTACGTGATGGTTTTACTTCTGACCTCTAACCTCTGCAATCTGACCTCGCCTCAGTTCGTCCGCCGTTCCCGCCTAGCCGTGGCTGTCGCTTTGTAACTCCCCGGATACACCACCACCGACCGTCTTCCACCCTCGCCATCGCTCTCCGTGCGCAAATCTTTTTCCTCGCGCAGCGCCAGATGCACAATCCGCCGCTCGCGCGACGACATCGGCCCAAACCGGTAAGGCTCGCTCGTCCGCCGCACCTGCTCCGCCGCTACCCGCGCCGCCGTCTGCAGCTCCTCGATCCGCATCGCCCGGAAATTCTTGCAGTCGAACCAGATCTTCTCGTGCTCGTTCCCCTGCAGGTGCAGGATCTCCGTCGCCAGCAGCTCGAACGATCGCAGCAACTCGCCGCTTCGCTCCAGCAATAGCCCCGAATCCGGACCCGCAAACTCCACCAGAATTTCCGGGCGCTCCCACTCGCGATTCTGCGCGATCGGCGGATCCACCGTGATCCGATACTTCAGCTTGAAGCTGCCATTGGAAATGACAGCCTGCAGAAATTCCCCAATCTGTTTAGCGGCAGCAACCTTGTCAGTAATTGGCATAAGTAAGTTCTCAGCCATCAGCCGTCAGCCCTCAGGTATACCAGCGCATGATGCGCTGCCGCAGATGGCCTGACAGCCGACGCCTATCTTTCTTCCCTCCGCGAAACTCCGTCCGCAATCGGCGCAAAGCAAAGATCCCAGGCGAGAAGGTAAAAGCTCAGAGCTTTTCCTGACGGCTGATGGCTGACGGCTGACGCCTACTTCTCTTTCTTCCGCGCCCGCTTCGCCATCATCTCCCGCATCTCCCGCCCCAGCGATGTGCGATTGAGCGCCGCCTGTTGCACAACCCCAATCACCTGTCCCGCCGACCAGTACAGCCCCAATCCCGCCGGCAGGTTCCAGCTCATCAGGCCCAACATGCCCGGCATCATGATGTTCATCATCTTCTGCTGCGCCGGATCCATGCCCGCTTGCGGCGTCATCCGCTGCATCGCCAGCATGGTCACGACGATCGCGATGGGCAGTATGTGCCACGGATCGGGCGCCGAAAGATCTTTAACCCACAGCCACGGCGCGTGACGCAGATCCATCGCCACGTTGAGCATCCGATAGTACGCGAACAGAAAGGGCATCTGGATCAGCAGCGGCAAACATCCACCCGCCGGATTCACGCCTTCCTTCTTATACAGCGCCGAAATCTCCGTGTTCATTTCGGCTTTCTTCGGGTCCCGCAAACTATACTTTTTGTACTTTTCCTGGATCTGTTTGATCTGCGGCGCCACACGCTGCATCTTCAGCATCGACTTCATCTGCGAAAGCCGCAGCGGCAGCAGCGCCACATTGATGACCAGCGTCTGCAACAGGATCGCCCAGCCCCAGTTCGAGACGATGTGGATGTGCATCCACTTCAACCACAAGAACAGCGGACGCGCGATGATCCCCAGCCAGCCAAAATCGATCACCGCCCGCAAATCCGGCGGCGCCCCAGTGATCCCCGGCACGGAAACCGACTGCAGATCCGCGAGCGCCTTGGGCCCGACATACAACCGCTCCTCAGTCGGGCCTTTCAAACTGCCGACTGCAACCCCGTACACATCGACCTTGTCCTGCTGCTTGTTATTTGGATCGGACGCATTGTGCGGAATTTCGAGTGTATTGCGCAGCGTCACCATCGCCGCGTTCTGCGCATCCTGCGGCAGGAAGACGGCCGCGAAATACTGCTCCGAGATCGCCGCCCAGTGAAATGGGCCAGGGAGCGTGGCGCCGCCAATAACCTTGATCGAGGGCAGGACGGTCCAGCTACTGGTCGATAGCCGTTCAACCTTACCGTCGTACTGATAGGCCAACTGGCTGGTCGCATAGTGCGCAGCGTTGGCTTGGTCGCCAAATCCCGCCGGCCACATCGGAAACGCCGTCACCTGCGCCCCCTTCACATGAACGGCAGTCTTCACCCCAACCACATAGCTGTTGCGATCAAACGTGTAGTTCTTCTCGACCGAAACGTCGCCGTCGGAGTATACGAACTTAATTTCTGGTGGAGCAACGGACGTGGGTGCCCCATCCTTCCGCGTACTTTGCGGAAGGGTGGGTGAGATGCTGGACTGTACATACAGCGCCGAGTTCACCTTGTTCCGCAGCGTCTCGTCATACGTCCACAACGTCAGCGGATACCCATACTTCTCCGCCGCCAAGGCATTCACCAGTTCCAGCTGACCACCCTTGTCGTCGGTGTACCTAGGATCCTTCAGCACCCAGGACTTGACCCGCCCGCCGCGATTGGTGAACACGATCCGGTAAACGTCGTTCTCCACCACCGTCTCCGCTTCGCTGGCAGCCATCTGCGTTTCGGGCGCTTGTGTAGAGAGAGCTTGTGTAGGAAGAGCCTGTGTGGTGACGGGGCCTTGCCCCGTCCCAGCCTGCGCAGCGGCCCCCGCCCCCGGCTGTTCCGCCGGGCGCAGCCCGGCAGCGTTCTCCGGTTTTGCTGGAGCCGGAGGCTGCGGCCCATACTTCTTCAGCAGCGGCTGGAAAAGCATGATGACCAGGAACGTCAGCGCAAACACGATCAACAGCCTGCGCTCCATCCCGGGTTCTTGTTGCGGATTATTAAATTCGGCCAATTCGTTAGCTCATCATTTCCAAGTTAGTCGCTACAACTCACGTGGGGACGGACGCATTCGTCCCTCCAGCCGAGCAAAGCTCGGCACCTTCTTACCCGCCGGGTGCCCTACTCATTCGCGTCCTTTGCGAATGAGTGGGATTCCCGAAAGCCTTCACCACCAAATCCAATCCACCCGTAGCCAGCGGATGACACCGCAACAATCGCCAAGCCGCCATCGCCAAGCCGCGCCACGCGCCATACCGCTCCACCGCTTCCATCGCATATTCCGAACAAGTCGGCACGTACCGGCACGACGGCGGAAACGCCGGCGAGATCCACCGCTTATAAACTCGCAGCATCCCCAGCGCCAGAGAATTCATTAGAACGCCGGGTGCCCCACTCATTCGCGCTTCTTGCGAATGAGTGGGATCCCCGAAAGCATCGTTCCCCGCACTAGCGCGAGAAACTCTCATTTCTCCCCCAGCTTTTTCGCGATCGTATCCAGCGCCCGTCCCACTTCTTCGAGCACCACCCGAAACTCCAAAGTCAGCACCGACTTCTTTGGATTGATCACCACATCCACCGCGCCGGTCAGTGCCGTGCGCCGCAACCGCAACGCTTCCCGCAAGCGCCGCTTGATCCGGTTCCGTTCCACCGCGCCGCCCAGCACGCGTCCTACCGTGAACCCGACGCGAGCGCCGCCCGCCGCCTGCCGCAGATAGAACACGGTCATGTGCGATGAAAAGTGCCGCCGTCCCTGCTTGTACACGCGATCGAAGTCGGAGTGTTTCAGCAGCCGCGCCGCCCGCGGAAATCCCGCCCTCGCCGAGGCCTGCTCGACCCGCTGCTCGGGAGCGTCGGCGTTCACCAGTTCACCATCCTGCACGGCGATACCCAGTAACCCAGTCACCGGCGCTTAGTCCCGTTTTTTCTGGCAACTGGGTACTGGCAACTGGCAACTGCTCTGCGGTGGGAAAACTACTCGCGGAACCCGGGCTTTACCGAGACGCGCTTGCGCCCCTTGGCCCGGCGGCGCGACAACACCGCAGCTCCGCTCTTGGTCTTCATGCGAGTCCGGAACCCGTGCTTCTTCGAGCGCTTGCGCCGGTTGGGTTGAAATGTACGTTTCGGCATTCGAACTTCCTTGCTCCTGATTGAATCGGCTGGCTTAAGGCGAACCGTAAGTATAAATGACGCCGACACTCCCCGGCAAACGCGCCATCTAAGGACGCTCTGGATTAAGTCCCTGGGGTCCTCCGTGCACCCCTGTGTACCCTGTGGTTTATGCTTTCTGCCGACACTTGATCGGAGTTTCCCCAGCTACAATGACCCTGAGAGTGATCCACTGACCCTAGCCAGTGCTTGCGATGAATCTAGATGACACCATAGTCGCCATCGCCACCCCGCCCGGCCGCGGCGGCATCGGAGTAGTTCGCCTAGCCGGCCCCGAAGCCCGAGCCATAGCCCAGCCGATGCTCAAGCTAAATCGCGAGCTGGAACCGAACCGAGCCCAGCGCTGCGACCTAATCGACCCCGCCGCAACTCACGTAGGGACGGCCGCCCTCGGAGCCTGCCCTGAGCGAAGTCGAAGGGTCCCAGCGGAGCGAAGCTCCGCCCTTGCCAGCACCGCCCCCACTCCCGCCCGCATCGACGAAGTCGTAGTCACCTACTTCGCCAGCCCCCACTCCTACACCACCGACGACATCATAGAAATCTCCGCCCACGGTTCCCCCGTAGTCCTGCGCCACATCGTCGAACGCGCGTTAGCCCAAGGCGCCCGCCTGGCCGAGCCCGGAGAATTCACCATGCGCGCCTTCCTCAACGGACGCCTCGATCTGACCCAAGCCGAAGCCGTCCGCGACCTCATCGACGCGCAAACGTTATTCCAAGCCAAGGTGGCCGCCCAGCAGTTGGAGGGCGCGCTCTCCAATCGCCTGAAGCCCATCAAGCAAAAGCTAATCAACCTGATCGCCCTGCTGGAAGCCGGCATAGACTTTGCCGAAGACGATGTCTCCATAGCCCAGGACGCTACCATCCAAGCGCGCATCGCCGAAGTCAAAACCCCGCTGGAGCAACTAGCCGCCACCTTTACCTACGGAAAAATCGTCCATGAGGGACTGACCCTGGCCATAGTAGGTCGTCCCAACGTCGGCAAGTCGAGCCTCTTCAATCGCCTCGTGGAACGCGAGCGCGCCATAGTAACCGCCCAGCCCGGCACCACCCGTGATCTAGTCAGCGAAACCGTTGCCATCGGTGGAATTCCTGTGGAACTAGTGGACACCGCCGGCATCCGCCGCGCTCTCGACGAAGCCGAAAGCATAGGCATCAAGAAATCAATGGAAGCCCTGGCCGGCGCCGACTTAGTCCTGGTAGTAATCGACAGAACCCAACCCCTATCCGAAGAGGATTACGAGTTACTAAGTCAGGTAGAAGCCCGCCCAGCGATAGTAGTAGAAAACAAATCTGACCTGCTGGGCTTGTGTGGAGACGGGCGCCTCGCCCGTCCAAGCCGGGCAGAGCCCGGCAGGGTTTCGCCAGCAGTGCCCGACTCTCCGCCGCAGCCCAACTCTCCGCTGCGAATCCCCACCTCCGCCCTAACCGGCGAAGGTATCCCCGCCCTCCGCGCCGCCATCCTGAAGCACGTCGCCGGAGACAGCGCCACCCAGCAAGAAACCGGCTTCCTAACCAGCGTGCGCCACCAAAAACTGGTCAACGACGCCCTGGAAGCGCTAGCCGCCGCCGCCAACGCCGTAGCCGCCCGAGTCCCGCACGAGATGCTCCTGCTCGATCTCTACGCATCCCTCCGCCCCCTGGACGAGATCACCGGCGCCACCACAAACGACGACATCCTGAACCTGATCTTCAGCACCTTCTGCATCGGAAAATAAAGTTGCGCTCCGCAGGGTTTCATTGAGAGGCAGGAAGATACCTTGCAAGCCGTTGTTTCTACAATGGATAGCGTATGGCGACGGAAAGCGCAAAAAAAAGTGGGGGCAATGCTTGACATGTGACCTAGTGGTGTAGTTAACTAGTACACATGAGATCCATCGAAGATCATCGTTCGCACGCAATTAGGCGAGCGAAAAGCCCAGCCCGAAGTAAAGAAGCCTAAGGAGAATCAAACATGAAATACCTTCGTATGATGTTGTCCGCCGTTGTTCTACTGGCGCTCTCCACCGTGGCTTTTGCCCAATCCGACGCGCAAAAGTCCTTCGACAAACTGAAATCTCTGGCGGGTTCGTGGGAAGGCCGCGTGACCACCGTCCCGCCGCAACCTGGGATGGGGGACGGTGTCCTCACCGAGATCTCGCTGCGCGTGACTTCCCGGGGAAACGCCCTTGTGCATGAGATGAAGGCAGCGGGAACGGCAGACGATCCGACTAAGTACGACCATCCCGTCACCATGTTCTACCTGGAGAACGATCGCCTGCTCCTGACGCACTATTGCGACGCCGGCAATCGGCCGCGCATGGCGGCCAGGACATCGCAGGACGGAAAAACGGTGGAATTCGATTTTCTCGATGTCGCCGGCGGCACGCAGTACGGACACATGCACCATGCCGTTTTCACCGTCATCGACGCGAATCATCACACCGAGGACTGGACGTACATGATGCCCGGGGACAAGCCGGTCAACGCGCACATGGATTTGCAGCGGACAAAATGACGGAGCTCATCTCCGCTACGACGATCTGGAAAACATGATGGACCGTGAGTGGAACGACAGTCAGCCGATTTACCGCCAGCTTCGCGACCGCGTCGTCGCCATGATACTCGACGGCGTACTCAAAGAAGGCGATCCGCTGCCCTCTGTGCGCAATGTCGCAGCTGAATATCGGGTCAATCCAATCACGGTCCTGAAGGGCTATCAACAACTCGTCGACGAGCAACTGGTCGAGAGCAGGCGAGGTCGCGGAATGTTCATCAACGCTGGCGCGCGCAATTTACTGTTGCAGGGCGAACGCAAGAAGTTTCTTGCCGAAGAATGGCCCCGGGTCTACGCCAACATTCAGCGGCTCGGCCTGACTCCGCAAGAACTGCTGGACGCCACCGCAACGCGCCAGCCGTCGCCGGAAGTTGCAGATTCGCACGTGACAGGAAACGAGGAGCCGAAGCCATGACAGTCATAGAAGCACGCGGTCTCCGCAAGGCCTTCGGTGCAACCATAGCGCTGGACGGCGTCGATCTGCGTGTCGAGGAGGGCCGCATCCTCGGGCTCATCGGCCCGAACGGCGCCGGCAAAACCACAGCCCTCAACGCGATTCTTGGCCTCACCCCGTATCAAGGTGAACTGAAGGTACTCGGGCGCAACCCCTGGACCGAGCGCGATCAGCTGATGCGCGATGTCTGCTTCATTGCCGATGTCGCGGTCCTGCCGCGCTGGATCAGGGTTTCGCAGGCGCTCGACTACGTGGCCGGCGTGCATCCGCGATTCGATCGCGCGAAGGCGGAAGGCTTTCTTGCCAAGACAACCATCCGGAGCGCCAGCAAGGTCAGGGAATTGTCGAAGGGCATGGTGGCCCAGTTGCACCTCGCTCTGGTCATGGCCATTGACGCAAGATTGCTGGTGCTGGACGAGCCCACGCTTGGCCTCGACATCCTGTATCGCAAACAGTTCTACGATTCCCTGCTGAACGATTACTTCGATCGCAGCCGCACCATCATCGTGACCACCCATCAGGTGGAAGAGATCCAGAACGTTCTTACCGATCTCATGTTCATCAATCGCGGCCGCATCGTACTCAATTGCAGCATGGAAGAAGTCGAGTCGCGTTATGTGGAAGTGACGGTGCATCCCGAGCAAGTCGCTGCAGCGCGAGCACTCAAGCCGATCCACGACCGCCAGGCGCTCGGCCGCAGCATTTTACTCTTCGATCTGATGACACTCGATAAGGTTAACCGCCAGCAACTCGCCGCGTTTGGCGACACGCGCACGCCCAGCATCGCCGACTTGTTCGTTGCCGTGATGGGCAATCCGGCCGGCGCAGCACAAGGAGCACCCAGATGAATACTGAATCGAACCCCGTGCCCGAGTCCTTCGACTCGCAGCCCATCGCGCCCGCCGCCATCTCGCCGACGCAGCCATTTTACTGGTCGGTGCGCCGAGAATTGTGGGAGAACCGCTCCATCTATATCGCGCCGCTCGCCGTCGCCGCCGTCATTCTGTTCAGCTTTCTGATCAGCTCGATTCATCTGCCGTCTAAAATGCGTGCCGCGCTGGCCCTCGACCCGATGCAGCAACAGGAGTTGATCGGGAAGCCGTACAACTTCGTTGCGCTTTCGATCATGGCAACCGCTATTATCGTCGGGATCTTCTACTCTCTCGACGCGCTGCACAGCGAGCGTCGCGAGCGCAGCATTCTGTTCTGGAAGTCCTTGCCGGTTTCCGATCTCACCACCGTGCTCTCGAAGGCGAGCATCCCGATCGTGGTTCTCCCGTTGCTCGCGTTCGCGATCACCATCGCCACGCAGTGGATCATGCTGCTGGTTAGCACCGCGGTACTACTGGCGAGCGGTCAGAGCGTCGCGACCGTATGGACGCACTTGCCCTTGTTCCAGATGTCTCTGATGCTGTTCTGCCATCTTCTGGGGGTGCATGGGCTCTGGTATGCGCCCTTCTATGGCTGGCTGCTGCTGGTCTCGGGATGGGCGCGGCGCGCGGCATTTCTATGGGCGGCCTTACCTCTGCTCGCGATCGGTGTCGTCGAGAAGATCGTCTTCAACACTTCGCATTTCGGCGCCCTGCTAGCGTCCCGCTTGACGGGCGGTGCGGAAGGTGCCGCCTTGACAGGCAGTGCCTCGATGCATCCGATGACATATCTCGCTCTGGGCAGATTTCTGAGCAGCCCCGGTCTGTGGATCGGCCTGGCAGTCGCCGCGGCATTTCTAGCCGCAGCGGTCCGGCTGCGCCGCTATCAAGGACCAATCTGATTAGGACTGGTCTCATAAATGGCTTTGGGTAGGGCACGGCTTAATTCGAGGGCAGGCGCGTTCTGATCGGATCACGGAGGGTCTTATGAAGCGAATTACGATTGCTACTTTTTTCGGCTTGGTTGTAGGTGTGCTTTGCGCAACCGCGGTATTCTCCATCGGTATGATGAAGTTCACGGCTATCAATTTAGTGTGGGTCTTACTGAATAGAGCAATGATGGGCTTTGCTATTGGCGCGTCTGGGTTGAAACTGCGTTGGGCCTGGAACGGCATCGTCATGGGGCTGGTCGTCGGATCGATCTTCTCCTATTTCCTTTTTATGAACCTGGGACTGGGAACGTTGCCGCTGGTCAACCTCCTCATTGGCAATCCAATATTCGGGCTGATTATCGAGTTCTTCACGACGGTGGTATTCAAGCAGCCGGCGCTTGCAGCATCTCGCGAGAAGCCGGCCAGTATAACCGAGGCACGGCAATGAATCACGCCGTCCCGCTCCCCTTCGTACCGAAATCCCCAGCCCTTCGAGTCATGCCGTCACCACTCCGCCCTCAAACACTTCGGCCCACCCACTATCGCGCCGCAGCAGTGTGGCCTTGACGTTGCCGAGTCGCTGACCGCGCGCATGCCGTTCGGCAACATAACGGATCAGTCCGCCGCCCGCGATGCGAAATACACGCACCGGCGCCAGCTGGCCCAGGTCGCGACAATACCGGTAATGCACGTTCTCCTGCAACGCCGCTTCCAGCTTTCGACCGAGCGCCGTGAGTTCGGCGTCGGACTTGCCGGCAGCCTCGACATACAGCGTGTATGCATGATCTTCGCAGGCGACTAACAAGAAATCCGCATTTGCGCCCTCCAACGCCGCGCGAACATGCGCCTCGTTGACCTTCTCCCCAAAGCGATCGGACACATTGTCTTCCTTGCCCACGAACCGCAAGAGCGGACACTCTTCCACAAACCCGGTCACGCGCACACAGTCGCGCAAACGGTAACGGTGCAACCCACCACCGGTCGTGAGCACCACCGAATACTCGTCGCCCTCGATCAACTCATGCGCCAGTTGGGGACGGCTGTTCTTATCAAGGAATTCGAAGAAATGCGAGCGGACCGCCAAGGCTGCGCCGTCGCGATCCCACAGCGGCAGCGAGACGAAGCCTTCGGTTGCGATCAATCCTTTTGGCTGAATCCGCGCCTGCGGGAACAGCCGAGCCAGTTGCGCGGCCGGCTGGGCCGCTTCCGCGTCGGCCCAGCAACTGATCACTCGCAGATTCGGCCACAACTCAGGCAGATCTTCCCGACGCAGCGGTTCCACAAGCAACATCAAAAACGTAGGATTCCACACCGAGATGAATGTCAAGTCCCGGCACGCCACCAGATGCCGCAGCGTTGCGCGCCGCCACTCCTCGATGTTGGCAATGTGTCGCACGCTGGCAGGCACGGCAAGTGTGGACGCAACCAACCGCCGTGCGCTCCCAAGATATTCCGTGTCGTCAGCAAATTCGTCGCCGGTCTGTCCGGCTGGCGAAATCGCCCAGTACGATCGGCCGCCGAGCATGGCCGGGTTGTGCTGGAGAAGATCCACAATCCACGGCGCGATGCCACGTTGAAATTCCCGCTGCAGCGCCGCCGTGTACGGAATCCATTTCGTCGCCGCAGTTGTGCCACTGGTCGGCATACGCCGCAGCACGGGATCGGTCGTCTCCAGCGGCGCGTCCGACAGCGGCACTCGCTCTTGAAATTCCGCAATGCTCTGAACGTCCCCATATTCCCGGCTGCGCGTCAGAATCTCCCGCAACACGCGCCACTGCGTAGAGGCCACGCGGTGACAGGCCCGCCGAAATGCCAGCGCCTCCGGTAGGCACCACGCAAACCAGAGCGAATTGGCAATGAGCGGATTGGCAATGACCGGATTCACAAAGCCAGCAGCCGGCGCGCGGCCCGAGTCTGGTTCGCGCCCGTCAACGGACACAGGCACACAAGTTCATCGCCACGCGCGTAACCGGGGTTGACCCGAGCAAAAAAGTCCACGTGAGGATCGCCGAGACGGTTCGGCGGGATTTCTCTCAATCCGTTGCGCAGTACTTGCGGCGTGGCGAATCGCACAATGCCAGTGGCCGGATCGTAGCCGCCGCCGAATCGCTCACGCGCCAACGCGTCGAGCATGGCCGGCAGCCCCGGCGAATCGTGCCGCGGCCAGAATTCTTTCCAGAATACGGAGAGGAACCGGTACGTACGGAAGCCCGAAGTGATGAGCAGCCAATACAACGGCACGTCGCTCTGCCATGTGCTCACCGCCTCCACCCATGTGCGCGCCAACGCGTTGCTGCCCCGCGCGTCGCGATGCACGATGGTGTCGCCCGAGTAAACGACGCGCACCCGCTCTCTGCCTACTTGCGTCGCATACAGCAGCACCGTCGAGAACCCTCGCACCTCTCCCCGTTCGTCCTCCAGCAGGATCACCCAGTTCTTCTCGGCGAGGTCACGCCCAAACCTTTCCGCAGTTACGCCGGCGAAATGCTCCTGCATCAACGCGAGCATGAGGTCGCGCTGAGCGCTGCTGACATCGGTTTGCGGCAACAGGCGGCCTTTCACAATACCGCGACCTCCGGATGCGGGATGCGGCCATCGAGCGTTGGCGGCTGGTCCCAATGGACGGCATAGAGAATGCTCACATACTCGCGGCAGCGATAACATCGGCGCACCACTTCGCTGAGCGGATGCCGCGCGGCAGACCCAATGGTCACGCAATCCAGTTTGTCCCGGCGAGCGCCCTCCATCGCAGCGGCCAGCAAGGCAGCGAGCACCTGGGGATCGTCATCGTCCACCGCGACGTGGCTGAGGTGCGCGTGCGCCAGCGGCTCGCCCACTGGAGGCAGGCGGGCACCGAGCAAGTTCAGCAATGGCCGGCGCCACGTCATCGTCCGATCGTAGCCGCGGATGACCACCTGCTTGAATGCGCGTTGATCCCAAAGCGCCAAACATCCCGCGATGTGGTCGCCCGCAAGCGCAACGTAGAATCGTTCCGGCGGCAGGATGTTCGAAGTCCAATGCCATGCAAACTGGTGGCGGCGGCCGAAACGCTCCAGACAATCGAGAATGCCGGGCAGTAATAACGCCGAGCCAGTTGCGACTTCGATCCCGCGTCTGCCAGCGCGAACACCGCCGCGCACCGGCAACAGGAACGTCACGAACTCTTCCAATCTCTGATAGCGCGGCAGGCCCGGCAGGCCGGCTTCGAGAATGCGGCGGGCGGTTTCGTTGCCGTCGATGATAGTGGTGATGTCGAAAGACGCCTCGCCTTCGGCGTGTGTCTGCCGGAGCAAGTCGAAGCCAAGCCGCAACAGTTGTCGGCCGGGGCGCCGGTGCTCCGGAGCGATGCGCAACTGGCTGAGGTAGCCAACGCGCTGCGGTTGGCCGTCGACGAACATCTCGTAGACCGACCGGCTGCCCATCGCCGCCAAACGGCCGGTCAGACGGTCGCGAATGGCCACGGTGTGGTGCCGCCCGCCCTCCTGCCGCGCTGCCGCGAAGAAGTCGGGTTCGCGCTCCAGCGAGACCTCGATCGGTCCGGGCATCGGAGTTTCGCGCAGGAGCCGGCGCAGATCGTCGTCGTCCGCCGCGGTGGCGAGGCCGATGGCATAGCGGCTGTCGGTCAATGGGCGCGCAATAACGGTTGTGTCCATGTTTGATCTCCCAGCGGATGCCCGTCGCGCAAACCCAGCTCGGCGCGATGGAGGAGGTTGACCATCCAAAAATTGCGTTGCTGTGGGCCGGCGGCCAGGCTGCGCCGCAGCATGTTTGGCCAAGAGAAGAACGCCCGCCGCGCGGCCAGGCACTGCCGCCGCAATTCCTCGGGGCTTAGATGGCAAGGCTGAAACGCGACCGTGTTGTAAGCGTAGCCCGGGTCGAGCCACCAGCGTTCATGCAGCAGCCGCTGCTCGGTAGCCAGGCGGCGGTAAAGCGGCGTGCCAGGAAACGGCATCAGATGGGCGAACGCCGCCATCAAGAATCCGTTGTCGACGGTGAACTCGACGGTGCGCTGAAAGTCGTCCGTTGTATCGGCGTCGCACCCGAACACGAACGTGCCATACACCGGCACGCGAAACCGGCGCAGTTCGCTGACGGCCCGTTCGACACCGCCGTGCGCTTCGTTGATCGCTTTGCCCATCTCGCGCAAGTTGGCCGGCTGCAGGCTCTCGAAGCCGATGAGGAGGCAGCGGCAACCACTGCGCACGATCAAGTCGAGCAGCTCCGGATCGTGCGCGACGTTGATGCCCGCCTGCCCCGCCCAACCCACCCGCAATGGAATCAGCGCCCGCAGGAATTCTTTCAGCCGGTCGGGTTCGCAGGCGAGGTTGTCGTCCACAAAGAAAATGAACTTGGCGTGTTCACCGTTGCCAGCCGTTGCGGACACCTCGCCAATCACCTCGTCCACCGGCCGTTGCTGGTAAGTGTTGTGAGACGCGGCCTGGACAGCGCAAAACTCGCAGGTCAGCCGGCAACCACGGCCGAATTCGATCAACTTGACCGGCAGATAGCGTTTGCCGCGGAAAATGCCCCGGTCGTAGCGCCAGCCTTTCAGTAGCGCGTCACCATTCGCCCCGTAAGACTTCTCCAGCCGGCCGTGCCGGAAATCGTCCAGCAATCGCGGCCATATTTCCTCTGCGTCGCCGGTTACCACGCACTCGGCGTAGTCGGCCACTTCATCCTGGCAGAGCGTTGCGTGCACTCCGCCCATCACCACGGGGACGCCGCGCCGGCGGTATTCGCTCGCGATCTGGTAGGCGCGGAGCGCGGTGTAGGTTTCAACGCTGATGCCGACCAGGTCGGCCGGTTCATCGAACGGTATTTTCTCCAACCGGTCATCATAGAAACCGAGTTCGACATCGCCCGGAGTCAACGCCGCGAGCGCGGCGGCCCAAAGAGGTTGCATCTGCCAAGTGCGCAGCCCGCGCCGCTCGCCGGCACGCCGGCCAAGAGTCGGATGAATGAGCGTCACACGGAGCACAGTACCTCCTCCAGTTCAGCCGGCACCTGCCAGTGATCCGGAGCGGGTGGCTGCCCTGGATCGCGCAATGAGTACGGCTGCGCAAACCGCGGCTCGTGATAGAGGCGTCGCACAAAGATGCGGTAGCACAAGTTGCCGACAAAGTTGATCGCGCACCGTATGTCCGGGTGGCTAACCCGTCTGACAATTCGCGGCAGCCGAAATGTTTCCCGGTACGCCCACTTGAAGCCGCGGTAGAGCTCATCCGGCGTCATTTGCGCCGGCTGGATGACGACGTGCATCGTGTCGTAGTCGTCCCAATTGAAACTGAGGATGCGCCGCTCGTCCATCATCCGCTGAAACAGAGCCGTGCCGGGATACGGCGTGTACAGCGAATAGCGCGGGATGTCCACGCCGAGATCCTGGACGAGTTGGACGGTGGAGGCAAAGACGCTCGCATCGTCGTGATCGAATCCGAACACGAAGCAACCTTGGATAGTGATGCCGCGCCGTTGCAGAGATGCGATTAAGTCTTTGTAGGCGAGCGTGTGGTTGAAGTTTTTGCGGATGCCGCGCAGTGTGGTCTGATCGCCAGACTCGAACCCCACCAGCAAATATACGCAGCCGCTGGCCGCCATGAGGTCGAGCAACTCTGTGTCTTGCAGGCTATCGGCCGTTACCAGCCCGCCCCATTTCTTGCGCAGCGGAATCATCGCCGTGAAAAGTTCCCTGGCATACTCGGCGTCGTCCACCAGGCTAACGTCGTTGAACGCGACCATCCGCGAGGGAATGTCGCGGATGTCGCGCAGCACATCCGCAACCGGGCGTTTCAGGAAATGAGGCCACACCGCAGGCACGCTGCAGAAATCACACGCGCGCCGGCAACCGCGCGTCGCTTGGACGGTATTGGGCATCATGTATCCACTGCGCCGTTGCAGGTCGCGGCGCGGCGCGGGAACGTCCACCAGAACGTCGTCCGGCAACTCGTGCTCCCGGTACACGCGCTTCATCCGGCCGCGTCGGAAATCCTCAAGCAACCGCGGCCAGGCGGTTTCGCCGCGCCCCACGACAATGCTGTCGGCATGACCGATGGCCTCGCCCGGCAGAATGGAAACATGCACGCCGCCAAGCACGACCGGGATGCCGCGTTGCCGGAAATGCCGCGCCATGTCATACGCGAGGCGGGCGCAGCCTGTGATGACGCTGATGCCAACCAGGTCGGCCGGATAATCGAGCGGAATGCGATCCACGCTGCCGTCCACGAGTTTTACCTCGATGCCCGGTTCGTCGGGCAGAAGCGCCGCCAGCGTGGTCAGCGTCAATGGCGCTTCGCGCATCGAGCGCACAAACGGCCCCAGGCGCAGCTTGTGCATGTGCGCATCCGGCATGATCAGTAGGATTCGCATCGGCATTCTCGCGCTTCGATGCTGTACCTTCATGTGGCCGTCCTTGATGTGGAAGTCGTCGGTGGCAGGAATGTCCGCCGGTAGTGGCGGAATCCCACATTCACCGCTAAATCGAGAAACGGCATCGGCGTCGCGCCGATCACGCGCTTGAAGATGGATCGCAATCCATAAGTATGTTTCCACGCGGAATAGAATCCATTCTGCAGTTCCTCGACCGTCATCCCCACAGGCTGGAAGACAACGTGGCGGCCATCGTAGCGGCTCCAATCGGTGGTCAAAATTCGGCCCTGCGAGCTTAGCCGCGCCCAAGCGCCTGTACCCGGAAAGGGCGTGTACACGGAATAGAGCACGACGTCCAAGTGATGCTGGTCGACGAATTCAACCGTGCGCTCGAACACCGACGCATCTTCACCGTCGAATCCAAAGACAAAGCAGCCGAGGATGACGATGCCTTCGTCATGGAGCATCTGGCACATCTCGCCGTAGCCGCGCACGTCGTTGAATGTTTTACCGGCGTTGGCCAGCACGACGGGGTCGAGCGATTCAAATCCAATCACCAGCCCTCGGCAACCGCTGGCGCGAGCCGCCTTCACCCACCGCTTGTCCGCTGCGCACTTGTACGAAGTGCTGGCAAACCAGGTGCGGCCCGTGGACGCGAGCGCGGGAAAAAGATTCGCCGCGTAGGCGTCGTTCTCCATGGGATTGGCATCGAGAATCGCCAACTGCCCAGCGGGCATACTGTCAATCTCCGCGACGATCCGATCCAATCGGCGCTGCACATATCGCCGTTCGTGCATCGGCGGAACGATGCAGAAGGAACACTGATTGGGGCAGCCACGCGAGGTCTCCATAGTATTTGGAAGCGAGTACGCCCTGCGATTCAAAAGATCGCGCCGCGCAACCGGCAAGCTCGACACAAACGCATCCTGCCAATCGGCCTCATAGACTCGCCGCATTGCACCCCGCGCAAAATCCCGCAGCAATTCAGGCCAGGCAACTTCGGCGAAGCCTTTGACGACGGCATCCGCATGTTCGCCCGCTTCTTGCGACATAAAAGTCGGATGATATCCGCCCAGCACCACCGTGATTCCCTGGCTGCGGGCCATGTCGGCAAGCTGATAAGCCCGCTGGGCATCGCAGGTCATGGTGCTGATGGCGACCAGATCCGCGCCGGCAAAATCAGCGGGAACCGCATCGACAGCTTCGTCAATCAATGCGACATTGGCATTCAGTTCCGGCGGGACAAGCGCGGCCAGCGTGGTCAGCGTGGTTGCGGCATAAGCATACTTGGAGTGTGTCTCGTGCCACCGTTTGCCGTCGTCAAGACGGAGCGCGTTGGCGGCAATCAGTAGAATCTGCATAACCGCCGCCTCACGGGCCCCGATATTCCGCGGACCGGAATATCAGGGCTCGTTCCTTAATTAGGTATTGCAACGCCGCCACGCCCATGATGGCAAGCCCCATGACGAGCAGCAGCGCAAATGTCCGCATATCCGAAATGGACCGCAAGACAATTATGCGATAGGCGATGAGACAACTTCCGGCAAAAGAAGCTCCGATCAGCCCAAAGCCAACTGCTCCCCAGCTGGTGACAATCTCCACCGGGCTTAATTTGAGCCGGGCCGCCGTGTTGTCCATCTCAATCATGCCGCTGCTGACACCGCAAACATCGTGGTGGCAGGACACGACGCATTGAATAAACGCGCCGCAAAGCACGATCCGGACGACGTTTCCCCAGGTAAGCGGCGTGCCCGGAGCAAACGCAATATAAAAGACCAGCGCCAGGTAAGGTGCGTACATGAACCCATGGTGAAGGTAGTAGTTCTTCACGCGCAGCGGACCGTTGAACTTCCAGAGGTGCAGAACGTTGGTCGCGATGCCGGGATAGATATACCCAAACAGCACGCCCAGCACCAGAACATAAATGGCGAACAAGACGCTTCCGGTCCGCCGGAACCAGAGGAAAAGCATCAGCGCCGTCAAAGGCAGCGGCAGCACGAAATCGATCACTATGAGATACGCCCGCCTCATACCGCGGCAGGTCGTGGAGATTTCTTCCTGCCCCAAAGACCGCCAGCAGCCAGGAATCCCAGAACCAATCCAGCCACCACTCCAGACACTCCGACCGTAATCCGGGCGCGCTTGACAATCTCAGTGATGACTGCGTTGTCCATCGGATTGACCGTCCCTTCAACGCGGTAGATCTTCCATTCCCCATTCTGCCGTCGAGTGATTGCGGTCCATCGCGGACGGAAAGCGAATTCCTTGCCGTCTGCGGTATGAAACACTTCTTCGGAGTACCCACGGGAAACGGCGACATCGCCGAAGAAGTCGGTCTGATCCGTGACCACCGTCACGTGATAGCTACCGCCCGCGCCCACCAAATCCCAAATCTTCTTCCAAAAGGCCTGCAGGTCTTCGAAGCTCTTGATTTCGTCGCCAGAAATCATCACGCCGGTGAAACCATCGCCGAGCAAGGGCTTAAGCTTGGTCAGATCGTTGCTATTGAGAGCATCTTCATAAGTCGCGCTGATTTTGCGCAAAGCACTGCGATCGGCCTCTTCGTCAGCCCAAAGCGCTGAGGAGAAGACGAGAAGGATTGCGAACGCGAACAAACTCCGCCAAATGGAACGATGCCGAATGAACATGACTTGTCTCCTGTCAACCTGGTAGTGATTTGCTTGTCTCCGACTGCTGGAACAAGGCTGCACCCAGAACGCGTAGGGACGGCCGCCCTCGGCCGTCCAAGCCGAGCGCAGCTAGGCAGTCGGTAGGCACAGCAACTCTGGATTCGCGCTAACAAGTCAGAATAATACACAACTTTCAGGCACAATCCCCCGCCTGACGCGCCCGCCTCCGTCTGCAAATGCAAGCAGTCAGGTTGCTGCTACTGATCGCCGCGGACCCTCCACCAATCCAGCCGTTCGAACTCCGCCGTCTTCTCCGCCCCGTGTTGCGTATACCACTCCTGCCACACCGCCGCGTTGGCAGGCAGGGTTGCGTCGGTGATCTCATGCAACGCCAGAAACGTCCAGTTGCGCATTTGCGGAGTAGTCTGGGGATCGGCCGCTACCTCGATCAGTCGGGGCGCCATTCGCATACGCTGCTTGCGCATGAAATTGCCGCAGTCGGACACGTTGCAGCCCGCGCGATCGCGCACCGCGTTGGATGGGTCGTGCGTAAAGGAATCGAAGAGCTCGCCAAGAGCCTCATCCGTGCCGAGATAGCGCATGCCCTCGACCGCCCACTGCCGCACCTGTGGGTTGGCGTCATGCTTGGCGTAGTCCACCAGGACGGGATAAATGCGATCGTAGCCCACGCCGCGTCCCGCCAGCATTCCCATGTGGTACACGCTGTAAGCGCGGTGCGCGGGATCGGCTTGTGCTTGCGCAATGAGCTGGTCCGCCGAGTCGTCGGTTTTCGGCAATCCGTCGAGCGCCAGATTGAGATCGGCGTTGGCGTAGCGAACGCGCAGGTCGGTGGAGAAACTGGAGCGCACCTCCAATTCGTTCATGTGCGCGGTGCGCTTGATATTGTGCCAGGCGCCAATCTTCTGCTCGAACAAATCGAGTGCGCGGGGATCGTGCTGAATTGCCCGGTCCAGCAGTTCTTCTGCCTGCGCCTGTTCCGGGAGCGCTTGCAGACGCTGCACATCCATCTCTGTAAGCGGCAGGTAAGCCACCTGCTGCAGGGGTTTGGCCGGTGCGCCGACTTTGGAAACGCGCTTCGGTTGTCCGTGCCTCGCAGAGAAGACGTGATAGCCGACAAAGCCCATCCAGGCGAGAAAAAACGCAAGCCCTACTGCAATCCCGAGTGGACTATTCCGTCGCAAAGCCGCGGGCGATCCTGATCGTGCGAGTCCGCGCTGCGGCGGCGGACCGTAGCCCCCAAGACCGGCGTCGACCGCGACTTGAGTGTCGAGTTTCAAGCCGGCGAGCGTTTCCAAACGGGCCACGACCCAGCGTGCTTCCTGACGGCTATCGATCGCGTCGGCGAGCGTCAACTTCCTCCCATCCCTGGTCTGCAAGCGAAGAGAGTAAGAAGCTCGCGCACCTTGTTGTTGCGCACGGGTCACGGTCAAAATCTGGGCAATGTCAGAGAAAGGAACTTCATGAGCCACCCCGATGCCGAGCACGGCTCGACGGAAGACAATCCTTCCATTCCCCACCTCGATGCGAAACGAACCCAGCGCCCCCTGAATCAGTCCGTAAATCAGGAAGAGCTCAAAGAACCCGAACACCGGAGCGAAAAACCAGGGAGCTTTGGAATGCGCAAGGAAATAGACGATGCCCGTCCAAACCGCAGTGAAGAGGCCCAGCACCAAAACCTGGGACGGGTTGCGAAAAGCCGGAAAGTAAAATTCCGTGCCGCCGTTCATCCCGACCGAGACCACAACCTTCGGGTTCCTGGGAGCGGCGACGTCGGAGGCATCGGATTGGAAACCAGGCGGAGCGGCGCCGCTCTGCGCTTCGTTCAAAAAGGAAGCTCTCGGCTCTAAGGCTGAGACCTGCGATGGGGTAAGCCGGAAAACCGGCACCTCAAAATCGTCCGAATAACCCACCCCGGGAACATCCGCCTGCGCGTGCAAAAGCCAAAGGACCTGGTCGAGCGGCTGGTCGTGATTCGACTCGTAAGCGTCGCTCGGTATGCTGAAGCTCACCGGGATCGTGGCATCGCCCATGGGTCCGGGCATAAGCAATTCCTGCGGCACATTCTTGTCCGCCTGCCAAAGAACGCTTTCCTGGACGTAACGATTCTTACCCGAACCGGTGCTGACATGCCGCACGCAGGAAAGGCTCAGGTCAATGCCGTGTCTGGCCTCGGTGTTGAAGCGCAAGTGAATCAGGCCACTAAGCGACTGGCCGGGAGAAAACGGCAGCGCGGAGAACTCAAAGTAAGTTTGCCCAAAGCGTTTTCGCCGGATGCTCGCCCGAATCGCCGCACCCGCCAGAATGACGCCCACCAGGCAGAAGATAAGCGGAAAGAAGGCCTTGGGATCGGAAGCGCGCCACAGTGCGGGCACGTTCGTGGCCGCGACCGTGAACGAAATCGCATTCACAAAAATCGCCGCCATCCAAAGGCCGACGGCGTTGTTGCGGTTCTTGCTTTCCGCTCGCCGAGCCGCCCAGTCCTTCCGCCATAGCCACGGAGATTCGGGATTGGACTGCTCGGCTGCCGCTTGCTCCCGTAATTTGCGGTCCCCGTAAATACCCGCGAAAACGATCCCGCCGCCCACCAGGACGAAGATCGTCGAAACCAGCACTCCCACCCAGGGATTCCCGTGAACCTGGCCGGGAGGACTGAATAAAAGAGCGCTAGCGAAGAAGAGTCCAGCGCCCACAAAAATCAGCCCAAAAACAACCAGGAAGACTTCGCCGCCCTTGGATGATTTGGTCACAGCGAAATTATAGAGTTGCTGGAGGCAGGAACCGGCCAAGAGAGCAACAACGTTATTACCCAAGTCACGTTCGATCGAGTTCTACCCTGAAACTAAGCTTGTGTGGGGACGGGCGATTCGCAATATAAATCAACCCTGTCATCCTGAGCGAAGCGAAGGACCTATGCATTTGAATTCGCCATGCAAAAGGTCTCACATTTCGCCCAGGACGACGGCGCGGACTTACACCACGAATTTGTGGGACACGGTACCAAACGGCCGGTCGGTGGATGGCCGCCGTAAGGAAAAGACTGCCGGTGCGAGACTATCGGGCCGCAGTCCCGAGAAAAAGCCACCCCCATTTTCCCGATAGCTAGCGTTTGTGCACCTCCAGTTGCACCGGCCGCGCGGTCGAGCTTACCTCGGGATCATAGTACTCATAGACGCGCGACTTGAATGTCCGAGCCCGAATCGGATACTTGGCCCGCAGCCGGAACTTCACCGTGACCGTGTCACCCGGCGCAAACGAATCGAAGTAGAGAATGGCCTGCGTCGCCGTAAGGCTGAACTTCGACAAATGGCCACTCTTCCGTCCCGCGCTTTTTTCCTGGTAGTCCTGCAAGTCTTCGCTAAGCAGGTCAAACCCCGGCGGAATGCCCAGATCCACCATCACCATGTTGGCCGTCTTGTTCAGATTGTTCCTGACCGTCGCCATCGCCGTAGCGATGTCGTCCTGCGCCAGCTGCGTGCGGTCATAAGCCACATCGATGGAAAGCGCTTCGCCCGCCGGCTTCTGATCCCAGGGAAGGAAGTAACTCCCCACCACCTGATAAGCCAGCCCGCCCTTGCCCTCAAATTGGATTTCAACCGTGCCCGCGCTTTGCGAATCGATGTCCTTGAACACGAACTGATGCAGCAGATCGTTGTTCTCCGGCGTCAGGACCAGCTTTTCAGCCGGCTTGCCGTTGACCAATACCAGCACCGTGCCGCGAACATCCGCCGCGCCTTTTTCGGTTGCCAGCAACAAAGCCCGCAGCGCCATGATCGTCGCCTGGGTCGTGCCCCAGGTTCCGCTAGCGTCTTTCTTGGATGCGATGTAACTCATCGCTTTGCGCGCCGTCCCTGACGCCTCACCCCACTTGAGCAGCGCCTGTGCCGCCAGTCCCGTCGTCTCCACGCTCGCGCTTGCGCCCGTCGAGTAGACTCCGGTTTCGTCCGCGCTCCACCATGCCTGCTCGCCCTTTTCTGTGCGTGCGTCGAGCAGAAGCTGCATCGCTTGCCGCGTGAATTCACGGTCTTTCCCATAGTCGGTCGCGAAATTGGCCACCACCGCCAATGTGTAGGCGTCCATCTTCGCGTTCATGTGCTTTTCGACAAACTGCTTGGCCTGCTCGACCGCCGTTCCCTGGTATCCCGTGTTCTCGAGCGACCACGCAATGTAAGCCGTGATCCGCAGCACGTCCGAGTTGAACCGATTCGTTGCGCCTTCATTAATAAAGGAGGTGTCGGGCTTCCAGCTTCCATCCGCCTGCTGCTGCCCCGCCAGCCACTGCTGCGTGCGAGCGATGAGTTTCGGATCCACGTCGTAGACTTTCGACATGTCGTAGAACTCCATCAGCCCATAAGCAGTGAGGATCTTGTTCGCTGGAGCCCTGCCGAACCACGAAAATCCTCCCCCGGGAACCTCAAACGTCAGCAGCCGTTGATAGCCATTGGCGATGTATCCCTCCGCCTTGGCGTGCACCTCCGGAGTTAGTTTCTTAGTGCGCTTCATGTAATCGAGCGCCAAGACGTTGGGATAAGTGCTCGACGAAGTTTGCTCAAAGCAGCCAAACGGCATGCGCAGAAGGCTGTCCATGCCTTCGACGACCTGGCTAAGCGGGCCGGGATAGAGCCGCACAAAAATCTTGCTGGCCTCGGGAATAGCGTTAGCCGGAAAATCGACCTCGTGCTGCACCGTAGTTTCCAGTCGTCCGTTGAACACCAGATTCTGCTCGCGTCCGTTGGGAATAACTTCAATCTCCCGAACCACAATATCGGCACGATCCGCTCCGCCCTTCATGCGTGCCGAAAGCGTGAGCTTGAACTTCCCGATGCGCTTGGCCTCAATCGTGAACTGCGACCCTCCGACGCGCGACGACTCGACCGTCATCGACTTATCGCCCACGTCATCGACCAGCGAGAACCAACTGTCCGCATCGAGATGCAAGTTAACGTCTCCGGGCGAGCCCGAGTAGTTGTAGATGGCCACCGGAATCGAAACCCGATCACCCTGCGTAAGCGTGACCGGCAAATCGAGATCGACAAAGAAATCCTGAAACACCTTCAGGCTCGAAGTAGACGTGCCCAGCGCCCCGTGCTGGGTGGAAGCAATCATCGCCATCCGCCAAGTCGTGATGGAATCGGCCATCGGAATCACAATGCTGGCGCGCCCATCCTTATCGGTGATGATCTCGGGATTGATGTAGAGCGCCTCCGGGAAATAAGAGCGCACGTGCGCGCCGGACGCTCCGGAGTCGTCCTTGGCGTCAGTCGTCTTATCGGTAGCCATCTCCTTGCTTATGCGTTTAGGCATGGCGCTGGGTGCCCTGAGCGCCATGACGTTGCGGCCATCGAGCGGCAAGTTCTGGACCTGATCCCGAGTAACGATGCCGCCAATCATGCCCCCAGCCATGCCGCCTGGGATCCCGTTAACCACCATCGCTTCGGTCTGAACGGCCATATTTGCCGCGCTGACCTCAACCGTTTCTGTGACGTTGCCAACCGACAGCGTTGCCGAGAGCACCGCCCGGTCGCGCGCGCGTAGAGTGAGTCCCTGCGAAGCAATCCTGAACCCAGCCATGGACACTCGAACCACGTACTCACCCGCAGGCAGCCCCGACAAACTAAATTGCCCGGCTGCATTAGCGGTCGCGGTGCGAGGCTTCGCGACCGAGATTTCCCGCACCTCGATACTGGCTCCCGGCACGACGGCCCCGCTGGCGTCGGTAACCGTTCCCACGATCTCCGCCAGACCATTGAACGGTCCCCGATCGTGTTCGATGTTGACGTCAATCGTGGTCGTCCCCGGCGCCCCCGGCGGAGGCCCGGCCACCTTCCTGCGCTGAAATTGCACAAAAGCCTGCAGGTCGTCGCCGGTGTTAAGCTGTCCGTCCGGGCCCGCGCTGCGCAGCACATAATGCGTCTTTGTAGAATCCCAGCGCGCCGGTTCAAAAGTGAAGTTCGTGCCCCACGCGTCGCGAAACTCCGCCCCACCCGCTTGCGCGAGCTTCGCGTAGATCCGAGCCGGATCGTCCGCCTTTGGATTTTCGTCGTAAGCCTTGCTGAGATCTTTCGCTATCTGATTCGCTTGTTTGAGAAAACCCGCCTGGTACCGTCCCCTATATTCGCCGTACTTCGCCATCGGCACATCTTTGCCGAATTCCGCCTCAAACTTATTCGGATTCACCATTTCCGTAGCCGAAAACAAAGCCCGCGCCGCCCGGTCACGCTGTTCGACCTGCGACTTCTCCACCGGTTCCACAATTTCCGGCATGCCGATGGAATGAATCTCATAGCGCGGCTTCATCACTTCCTGCTCAAGATAGAAGAAGACCTTGGCAAATCCCGGCTGCTTCTCCGCCAGCGCAAACACGGCTTCATCCACCACCTGCAATCCAAGTGCGGCATGAACCCCCTGCCCGCGCGAGTTAGTCACGCGAAATTGGATCCGCGCCTCCCCGCCCGGTTTATAAACCGGAGCATCTGCCACCGTCTCAATCTTCAGCTCATCCGCCGGTTGCACAAAAATCAAGCGATGGTCTCCCACCGGACGTGCGTCCCGACCGAAAAGGTAAGCGCTGATATCCACCGTCCCCGCCATCTCCGGCCCAGCCGTCAAAGAAAGTTCCGCCTCGCCGTTTTCAAGTTCCAGGTCGCGCGTCTCGATCGTCTGTCCTTCCTTGACGATGTCCACATAAGCGGCCCCGCGCGCCTTGGTGGAAAAGACCTTGAGTTGAATCCGTTCGCCGGCGCGGTACACAGCCCGTTCCGTGCGCAGCAGAATCTGGTCCTCGCCCGCGCGGCTCTGCAACTCAACTTTGCTGGACGCGTGTTCTCCTTCCTGATCGCTAGCGTCAATCTCCAGGTTCTCGCCACCGCTTCCCGCCTTAACGCGAGCCACCGCAACGCCGCCATCGTCGGTAGCCAGGTGTTGATCCGCATTCCCAGCGGCGTGAACGACCAAGTCGGTCTTCGCCGGAGTTCCATCGGGATAAGAAGTCAGCACAAACACCTGGTTCTCCAGATTAGGAACCAGCGTGCCGCCCTCCGGAACCGCCGTAATCAGCAGCGGCGATTCGCTGACCGTAATCGGTTCGCCGCGAGTTTCCGCGTGACCCGCCGAGTCTTTCACCGTGGCCTCAATCAGCACGCGAGCCGCGCCCTGGCTCAAAGGCCGCCCGGCAAAATATTTCGGCAGTTGAATATCAAACCGATAGACTCCATCGGAGTCCGTCTTCCCTTGAGCCGACGCTGCTTCAAACACTGCAACATCCATAGCGGAAGCCTTGACGCTGATCTCAGCGTGGTCCACCGGCTTGCCAAAAAAATAGTTGGAGCGCACCGTGCCCGTGACGTGATCGCCCGGTTGGTAGCCGCGCTTCTGCTTCTTGCCATTCTCGCTGAACTCCACCGCCACCTTGAATTTCGGCAGCACGTAGCGTTCGACATTGAGCGCAATCTCAGCCGTATTCGTCGGAGCCTCAGGATCGCCCATCAGCGCCCGCAGGTGGTAAGTCCCCAGGTTGACTTCATCGGCCAGTCCAAACTCCGCCGAAGCAACTCCGAACTCGTCGGTCTCGGTCACCTTCTTGAATACCTTGTTGCCGCGAGAATCCTCGAGCTCGAAAGTCAGCTTGTGCTTGGCCGCCGCCTCGTGATCCGAGCGGTCCAGCGCCAACCCGCGCACATGGATCGTCTGACCCGGTTGGTAGATAGGCTTCTCGGTAGTAAGAAGAATGGAGACCTTGTCTTCCAGCCGCACTTCCTGAGTGAACTCGGTTGAGCCAATCGCAGCATCCACGACATAGCGCAACTCGTAACTGCCCACTAAGTTGGCAGGAAAGCGGAACTGTGCCTCAGTCGTTCCCCGGCGATTTAACTGGCCCGTAAACAGTGTCGAGCCCTTATCCTCGGCGCCGGCAAGCTCGATTCGCACCGATCCGCGCCCAGGAATGACTTCGTTCTTCGAGTCGGTGACGATCACGCGCACCGCCGCCGCGCCACCCGTCAGGTAAGACTGCTGCCCCAAAATATGAATTACTGGCGTGCGCAGAATCTGCGAGATGGACTCCGTGCCCTCGAGCGCCGCCGTCTGCTTATCGTCATATTCAAAGCGGTACCGGACGCGATGCCACACCAGATCGTCCAGCGGCAGCGCCTTCTCCAGCTTGATCTGCTCCTGCCACCGTCCTTGTCCCGCGCCCACTTCAACCTGCCGCTCGGCGCGGCCCAGCACGTTGTCTTCCGGATCAAGGACTTCAATAGTCAAATGTCCAGTTCCAGCGCGGGCAGAATGATAAGCAAGAGTCAGGCGCAGCAATCCATGCGAATAGGTCGCTGCGGTAGCAGGCGCGCCGCCGGACGCCTGGAACGTCTGCAGGCCGACAAAAATAGCGATGACTAGAAATCCAATAAGGGTGGGAATGATGAATCTGACGTGGTTCCTGAGGTGGTCGCCGTTGTCCATGGAGTCTCCGTGGAGTTCGTTGTTGCTACCACATATTTTTCGTCTTCCACTGGAGGAACGCGCGCCGGTGCCCTTCTTGCGCGCCGATTTCCGCCCTCGCGGAAGACACTAAAGTAAGATGCAGCAACAACCCCTCGAATCAACGAACTCGACACTGCTTTAGACACCTCGAATTGTGGGCCGGTTCCGGAGATTTCGGTACCCCACCCTCTGACGCGACGCCTCACTCCCGCCCATCCCTCGCGTTTCGCCGTCGAACTGTGCGATGATAATCCGACTCCTAAGGAAGTTCTGATTAAGTCCTTAGGGTCCTCTGTGCACCCCTGTGTACCCTGTGGTTTCTGCTCTCTGCCGACACTTGATCAGAGCTTCCCTAAAGGAGATTTCCCCATGCCCGCCGAAACGCCCCAGAATTTTTCCAATCACACGCGCTATGATCCCCTCTACCATTTTTTCATCCTGCCCCTATTCGCCATTGCTTTGCTGGCGACCATCGTCCATCTCCTCCAAAGGCCAGGCTTCTATTCGGCGTTGCTAGTCGTCGTAGCAGTCGCGGCGATTGCCGCCGTCTTCAAAATCCGCCTTTACGCCGTCAAGCTGCAGGACCGCGTCATCCGCCTGGAAGAGAGATTGCGCCTAGCGGCCGTACTAGACCCCGCCCTTCGTCCCCGCATCCCGGAACTTACAGAAAAGCAGTTAGTCGCCCTGCGCTTCGCCTCCGACGCCGAACTCCCCGCCCTGGCCACGCGGGCGCTGAACGAAAAGCTAGCCCCGCGAGAAATAAAGAAGTCAGTCCAGCACTGGCGCCCCGACGATTGGAGAGTGTGAGGAACAGTACCCATTTAGGTTTGCATTTACCGGGTACTGGCTACTGGGGTACTAGGTACTAAGTACAAAGTGCGGCGTGGCCCATACCGCAACGAAATGGTATGAGCCAGCGCCGCTTGCCGAATCGGCTTCCTGCTTGCCGGTTCCATGGAGTTATACAACCTGCGTGCCCACTGCGTCTTTTGGTGCGAATTTTATGCTGCGGTTCAACTACGGCACTTGGAAAGTCAGGTTGCCCGTGAGCGTGCCATTGGGCGTTACCACCTGAACCTTTCCGGTCGTGGCACCCTCGGGTACGTTGGTCGTGATTTCGGAACTGGAAACTACTTTGAACGTAGCCGCCGTGCCATTAAATGTAACGCTGGTCGCTCCCGTCAGATCCGTCCCCAGAATCTTGACGGCTGCTTTCACCTTGCCGGATGTCGGCAGTGTCTCCACAAACGGGCCGAGGCCCATGTCCAGGCTAAAGATCGTGCCGTCGCAGAAGCCGGTGCAGTTTGGATAGCCCGCCCCGCCGCTCTCCATTGTCCCGTAGAAAGTCCCATTGGTGTCTTGCATCAGCGTGCCGGCGAAGCCTGGGCCAAATCCGTCCGCGCCGTCGAAGCTGTGCAGCGTGGTCAGCGCTCCACCGGGAGTAAATTGGAAGATCGTGCCGTCGTTGGAGGCTCCGCCGGATAGCGTTATCCCGTAGAAATTTCCATCGGTAGCTAGATAGATGTTCTGGGGGTATGAGCCGTCGGCGCAACTTTGCAGGTTGCAGAAGCTGTAAAGCGTGGTCAGCGCGCCGCCTGGGGTGACGGTGAAAAAGGTACCGTAGGCGCCGTAGACGCCGTTACCGCCGGTATACGTTGTCCCGTAGAAGTTCCCGTCGGCGCCCTGGATCAGCGCCGAGCTGGATTGGGTGTAACCCGGAAAGTTGTAAATCGTCGTCAGGGTACCGGCTGGTGTGATTTTGAAGATCGTGCCATAACCTCCGTTGACACCGTCGTTCCCACCCGCGGATGTCGTCCCGTACAGGTTCCCGTCGCTACCTTGAACCAGCCCAAATTGGGGCTCTTGACCGTCGATGCAGACGCCGTTTTGGTAGACAGAGCAAAAGGAATGCAGGGTGGTCAGCTTGCCGGCTGCGGTCATCTTGAAGACCGATCCGCAGTAACCATAGCACTTGTTGTTGACGCCACCCAATTTGTCTGTTCCGTAGAAGTCGCCGTTGGAGGCTAGAAGCAGCGGCGCTACGGAAACGCTGTTGCCGTTGCTGTTGTATAGAACGTTCAACTTGCCAGTTGGGGTCATTCTGATGTTCTCACCATCAAGAGCTACCCCGTAGAAATCCCCGTTGGTGCCCAGAATCAAATTCGCTGAAGGTGCCTGGGTGTCCCTGCAGGGTCCGGGGTTGTAAAAGGTGCAGATTATCGTTAACTTGCCGCTGGTGCTGATTTTGAAAAATGTGCCCGAGGAAATTTCTCCTGCGTTCCCGCCTCCCTCCGTCACCCCGTACAAGTATCCATTGGTGCCCTGCACCAGCCCCATGGGGGTGGAACCCTCATTCTGGTTCTCGCCTTCGAAGGAGTACAGCAAGGTGAAAGTTTGAGCCTGCGCCGAAACAACCGCTCCGGCGAACATAACGACTACGGCAAGCATGGTCGGCAACATTGCCGCCATGCCCGAGCGTTTAACTTGACGACGATTCGAATTCATTTGTGTTGTCTCCTGAGAGTGAGTTACGAGTAAAGAGTCGCGGTTGGGTCGTTCTTTTCCGGGGACCTGCCACCCACATCTGCGGCGACTCTCGCCCGGAAAGGCTCTTTCGGTCAATGGTCTGCAGCTAGCGGGAGGCTGGTGCGTATCTGGCGAGATAAGACACTTATTTGCAGGTATTTAAGCGAACTTATTGCCTGGCTGATTGCTTAAGGGAAGTTCTGACTAAGTCCTTGGGGGGCCTCCGTGCACCCCTGTGTACCCTGTGGTTTACGCTCTCTGCCGACACTTGATCAGAGTTTCCCTAACAGGCCGCCATGCGGTCGAACCCAAGTCGAGCCCAAGGGCGCCGTTTCCTCCCATTGTTAGGTCAGTGGTAAACTACAGGCTCCCCCGCCGACCACTCCTATGGGTTCTGCACAGGCGCCTCCCGCACTCATTCGCTTCGGTGTGTTCGAAGCCGACCTTCGCGCCGGAGAGCTGCGGCGGAACGGCGTCAGGGTCCGTCTTCAAGATCTACCTTTTCGAATGCTGACCCTGTTGCTCTCCCGTCCCGGACAAGTCATCACGCGCGAGGAGTTTCGTCAGGCACTCTGGCCGCCCAATGTCTTTGTGGATTTTGAGCAGGGCATCAGTAGCGCCGTCATGCGCCTCCGCGACGCCTTGAGCGACGCGGCCGACAATCCCATCTTTATTGAGACCATTGACCGCCGCGGCTACCGCTGGATCGGCCCCATCCATCCCCCTCAACCGCTCGCGTCAGCATCGCAACAAAAAGAATCACAAGAGCAGGAAAAAGCGTCGCCGGAAAAACAGGTGCCTCCCGCGCCAGCACCGCCGCCATCCAGCCCCTCTCCCTGGTGGAAGGTGGTCATTGCTCTCCCGGTCGTGCTGGCACTACTTTTCGCCCTGTGGATCTTCCGTCCCACCGAGCGCGACGCCAAAGCGAGTGCGAAGTCCAGTCCGGCTCCCGCCCGAGACTTCCATCAATCCGCCAATCGCGAGGCCGAGGATTTTTACCTGAAAGGCCGTTTCTACTGGAACAAGCGCACTCCCGAGAGCCTCAATCAGGCCGTCGATGCCTTCACCCAGGCAATTGCCCACGACCCCAACTATTCGGACGCCTACGTTGGACTCGCCGACTGCTACAACCTGTTGCGCGAGTTCTCCGCGATGCCCGGCAATGAGGCCTATTTCAAAGCGTTTGCGGCGGCCAGGAAGGCAGTTGAGTTGGACCCACAGTCTTCCGAAGCGCACGCCTCGCTGGCGTTCGTGACTTTCTGGGGAATGTGGGACGCTCCCGACGCCGAAAAGGAATTTCGCCGGGCCCTCGAGCTCGATCCGAATAACGTGAAAGCCCACCACTGGTACGCGACCTTCCTGCATGCCCTCAACCGCAACGATGAAGCCCTGACCGAGATCGACCTGGCCCGCCAACTTGCCCCGGACTCGTCCTCCATCCTCGCCGACAAGGGCGCTTTGCTATGGGCTGCGGGACGCCGCGAACCAGCCCTGCAATTGCTGCAACAACTCGAAACGGCCGAGCCGGATTTCATTTCCCCTCACCGTTACTTGAGCCTTGCGTATTTCGACATCGGCGATTATCCCCGCTACATCGCCGAGCTGAAACAAGAAGCGCTGCTGACCGACGATGCCACGAAATTATCGACCGCTGAAGCGGCTGCGAAAGGCTTCGCCCAGGGTGGCGAGCGCGGCTTGCTCGAAACGCAATTAGCGGAGCAACTGAAGCTCTACGCTCAGGGAAAAATGTCACCCTATTTTGTGGCCCAGACCGAATCTCGTCTCGGCCATAGGCGCGAAGCGCTCAAGTACCTGTCCCTCTGCGTTCAGTCGCATGACGAACGCGTGCTGGGTGTGAGCTGTGACCAGGACTTTGTCAAGCTTCGCAGCGATCCAGCCTTCGATCAACTGCTAGCCAAAATCGGCCTGCCCCCGCTCAACTGAACCGGCACTAGGATCTGAGCTATTGATCCCAACACCGCCCTAGCCCCCGCAGGAAATAAGAAAGCAGTCCAGCTACTGGCACCCTGACGATTGGAGAGTATGAACGAAAGGCACTTGGCTTTGCATTTGCTGATGGCTGATGGCTGATGGCCGAAGGCCGACAGACTGCCTCTAAGCCTTCAAATACCAAGGCACATTAATAATATTGATCCGCTCATCCCCGCCCACCAGCAGCAGCGCCGTCAATATGTCTGCGCGCTGATTGTGCAGAAAATAGTGATACCAGTGCCGCTCCACCATCGAAGCAATCACCACCGCCACCGTCCGCTCCGGATTCTCCTTCTCCACCTTCAGCACATAATCGACAATCGGATGAATCACCAGCCGAAACGGCGAAGCCAGCGTCACCAGCTTAGGCATCCGCGTCCCCGCCGGCTCTTCGCTCAACCACGACGGCCGATTTTCATCCGCCTCGCACGTCACATGCACCGCCTCTACATCCGGAGACAGTGTCATAGCGAATCGCACCGCCTTCTCCGTAGCCGCATTCCATCGATCCACCGGAACCAGCACAATCGGCGGTGCCAGCTCTCGCGCCTCCGCATCCACCCCTGGAGTTAGCGCCGTCTCCGCCGCCACCCGTTCATAATGACGCCGCACCCGCTCCATGAACACCACCGCCGCCGGCAACAGCAGCATTACCACCCAAGCCCCCGCGGCAAACTTCGCCACCACGATCACCAGCACCGTGATCCCCGTAGCCAAAGCTCCCAGCCCGTTCACCAGGATGCTGCGCCAGGCCTCCGCCCACGAAGCCGTCCTCAGCCAATGCCCCACCATCCCCGCCTGCGACAAAGTGAAAGCCAGAAACGCCCCCACCGCAAACAAAGGAATCAGCCGGTCCGTCACCCCGCCAAACAAAATCAGCAACAGCCCCGCCAGAATCGCCAGCGCCCAGATCCCTTGCGAGTACACCAGCCGCCGTCCCCGCGTAGTCAGCGAATGCGGAAGATAATCGTCCCGAGCCACCGCCCGGCACAGCCGCGGAAAATCCGCAAACGAAGTATTCGCCGACAAACACAGCACCAGCAAAACCGAGAACATAGTCAGATCGTAAAAAATCCCGCGACCCGCAACCGCCGCCGTCAACATCGACAACACGCTCTGATATCCAGCCGCCCCCGGATCGGTAGCCATGATTCCGTAATACTTCACCAGCACCGCAATTCCCCCCAGCAGCAAAATCAGAATCGCGATGATCGCCGTCAACGTAGCCCGAGCCGCCGGAACCACCGGCTTGCGAAACGCCTGCACTCCGTTGCTGACCGCCTCCACCCCCGTCAAAGCCGTGCACCCTGAAGCAAACGCCTTCAGCAGAATCCACATCCCCGCCACCCGTAGAGACGGAGCGAGCCCCGCCGGCGCCAACGAAGCCACCGCCACCGGATGTCCTCCCGAAGCCACCACCTTATAAAGCCCAACGAAGATCACCACCGCCAGAGTTCCCACAAAGAAATATGTAGGAGCCAGAAACGCCGACCCCGCCTCCTTAACTCCACGAAGATTGACAACCGTCAATATAACCAGCACCAAAAGGCACAGAGCCAAAGTGTGCGGCTGCAACCAGGGCACCGCCGAAACCAAAGCCCCGATCCCCGCCGAGATTCCTACCGCCACATTCAGCAGGTAATCGATCATCAAAGCCGCGCCCGCCAGCACTCCCGCCCCGCTCCCCAAATTCTCCCGAGCGACGGTATAAGATCCCCCGCCCATCGGATAAGCCGCAATCGTCTGCCGATAACTAAAAAACACAATCACCAGCAGCCCAATGATCGCCGCCGTCAACGGCACAATGTACCGGACTCCCAGCAACCCCAAAGGCAGCAAAATCGTCAAAGCCGCCTCCGGCCCGTAAGCCGCCGAACTCAAAGCATCGAGCCCAAACGTAGGAATCCCCTGAGAAGGAGTAATCCGCTGCCCCTCATCCTCAGAAGAAGCCAGTGGCCGTCCAAACAAAACATCAACGAATCCCATATCCCCTCACACCCCAGAGACAATAACAAAACCCAAGCCGTCAGGCGACAAGCGAAAGCATTGCCGCCCCCATGCAAATCGCCCCATCGAGGCTTTTAGCCCCCATGTCATCCTGAGCGCAGCCAAGCCGAGAGCGAAGCGAATGGCTCGGCGAAGTCGAAGAGCCTGCCCTGAGCTAGCCGAAGGGACCCCTAGTCAATAACGCGCCTTCCGAGCCGCCGCAGGGAGTTCTCCCGAGGAACCAGAACTCGAAGGCTGTTCTCGCGGACAAATGAGAGGCGCATCCGCCAATCCGCAACTAGAATCGGCAACCTGATTCCACTTGTTACTCCTCAGATTCCCAATACCCGCGCCAGTCCGCACCCCCAAGCTGCGGAGAAGCGAACGCTTCGTATCAGAGCATCGCTTCACAGCTAACGAAAAACGAAAGTTTCGTAGAGACGGGGCTTGCGCGTCTCAGCCCGCGGAACAACTCTGATTCATGCAGGCGTTGGGAAGGGCACGAGTTTACTCGTGCCGTAAGTCGTTGAAAGTGGTCCGCGCTTTAGCGCCTGAGGTGAGTTTTTCCGCAGCCTGCGAAGCGATGCCAAAGTTCCCCGAAATCGGACGCCCCCTTTAGGGGCTGGAGTCTGCAACCGGCTTACTCACTGTAGACACCCAGCTATGCGCGCGCTTGCCAGGGAGAATCCGCAGAGTAACCAGTGGGATAAGCGGCGCATCTAGAAGAGAGCGGATAGTCGGTTGGCCCCCAACATCGACTGCCAAGAGAACCCAGCCCCGGAGGGGCGACCCAGCGTAGCCCAGCGCTTCAGCGCTGGGAAAATGAAAGAAGCGACTCAAGTCCCGGAGGGACGACCCAGCTCACGCCCGAAAGTGTGGATCGCCGTGGAAGGCGACCCTTCAGGCCCGCTTGGCCAAATGATGAGCCGTGTAGTAATCACAGTGCAAAATTACTCTGTTGTGCCTGTTGAACCACACCCTGCCCCTGAGCATCATCAACAACTTAAGATCAGTCGCGCGTGCCAAGGAATTGTTATACGGTAACGATTTGCCCAATGTATGTATACAATCGTACGCACAATATCGACGGTACAAAACACACAGTTCTGAAACCTTGAAACCCCGAAACTTTGAAACTCTGGAACTTTGAAACCTGGCCCTATTTCCCCTTAAGCATTCTGACCACCCGGTCAAAATCCTCCAGCGTCCCATACTCGATCACAATCTTCCCTCGTCCCTTCCGATCTCGTATCCGCACTCTCACCCCCAGCACCGTCTCCAGCGACCGCTGCGCCGCCTTCACATTCGGATCCACCCAGCGCGCTCCGCCTCCCTTATTCGGCTCGCTCTGCCCGGCCGGCGTGCTCACCCCCAGCACCAGATCCTCCAGCTTCGCCACCGACATCTTTTCTTCCATCACTTTTTGCGCGAGCTTCCAGATCCGGGCATTATCCCGGAGCGTCAGCAGCACCCGTGCATGGCTGTATGTCAATCGTCCCTTCTGCAGCGCCCCGATCACGCCTTCCGGCAGCGTCAGCAGTCGCATGAAATTGGATACTTTCTCCCGCGACACGCCCGCCCGCGCGCCAATCTCCTCCTGTGTAAGCTTGAACTCCGTGCTCAAGTTCGCGAACGCCGCCGCCTGCTCGATGCAGTTCAGGTCCTCGCGCTGCAGGTTCTCCACCAGAGTCATCTCTGCCGCCTGCTGCGACGATACCCGCTTCACAATCACCGGGATCGCCGTCTTCCCCGCCAGCTTTGCCGCCCGCCACCGTCGCTCGCCCAGAATCAGGACGAACCGCCCCTCCTCCTTCCCCGGACGCACCACAATTGGCTGCAACACTCCCTGCGCCGTAATCGAATCTGCCAGCTCCTCAAGAGCGTCTTGATCGAACTCGCTCCGCGTCTGATACGGATTCTGGTCGATCCGATCGAGCGCCAACTGAAACACCGTTTCCCCATCCGCTGTCGTCCCCGAAGCCACCGCCTGCAACGAGTCGACAATCCCCGCTGGTGCAGCGCCAGGCACTGTGTGCACGAGCGACGCCGCCAGTCCAACCTCATCTCGCGTAGCGACGGCCGCCCCCGGCCGCCCACCGTCAGCAACAGAGGAAGAAGCAGAAAGCGAAGCGGACTCGGGTGCCCCATCCTTCCGCGCACTTTGCGGAAGGGTGGGAGCCATTGCCACCGCCCGAGGCCCCGGCAAGAGAGACTCCAGCCCCCGCCCCAAAGCCCGCCGCCGCTCCGCCAGCTTCTCGTGAACTTTCGTAGTCCCAGTCTTCTCCGCCGTCTTATCAGCCGCCGCATTCGCCGTTGTCATCAAGTCTTTCCTCTCTCGTCACACACTCAACAGAGCGGGTGCACCATCCTTCCGCGCACTTTGCGGAAGGGTGGGAACTGTCGGCACCCACACCAATTCGCGCCCCTGGAACAGCCCTGCGAAACGCGCCAGCAGAGCGCGATTACCCGCCATATATCGACAGTTATAAATATTTACCTCAATCAATCTAAGCCGCTTCCCCCGGACCGCTAACCGCTCCCGCCTGCCGGTCCAGGATCTCCTTCGCCAACTTGATATAGCTCTCCGCTCCCCGCGACCGCACGTCATACACCAGCGCCGGCTGCCCGTGACTCGGAGCCTCCGCCAGCCGTATGTTCCGCGGGATCGTGGTCGTAAGCAGCTTCTCTCCAAAGTACTTCTTCAGCTCCTCCGCCACCTGCTGCGCCAGGTTCGTCCGCTCGTCGAACATAGTGATCACCACGCCCTCCACCGCCAGCCCAGGGTTCAACTCGACGCGTATCCTCTCGATGGTGTCAAGCAGCTCCGACACGCCCTCGAGCGCAAAGTACTCCGCCTGCATCGGGATCAGCACACCATCGGCGGCGACCAGCGCGTTCAGCGTAAGCAGATCCAGCGCCGGCGGACAGTCCAGCACGATGAACTGAAAGCGCTCGATCAAGCTGGCAAGCGCATCGCGCAGCCGATACTCGCGACGCTCCGCCCCCACCAGCTCGATGTTGGCTCCGATCAGGTTCTTGTGCGATGGAATCAGCCACAGCTGTTCCAACTCGGTGAGCTGAAGCGCCTCCTCGGCGGAGGCCACGCCCATGATCACGTCGTAGATGCTGATGCGCTCCGGATTTTTCACCAGCCCCAGCCCGCTGGTTGAGTTCGACTGCGGATCGCAGTCGACGAGCAGCGTGTTGACCTCGGCGGCGGCGAGTGAAGCGGCAAGGTTGATGGCGGTCGTAGTCTTGCCGACGCCACCCTTCTGGTTGGCAACTGCGATGACACGTCCCATGATTTTTTCTTTTTGTGTAGCGCGTCAGAATATGGGATCGCGTCTGCGAAATCAATGCCAGAGTTTGGTGCAATTACGTCGAGTGTTTCACGCGAAACGTTTGGTGGACTTTGGGCTCCGTGGGTGCGGGATGTTTCACGTGAAACACATCGCGAGTCTGTACGAGGAAGGGGTTTGCAATTTAGGGAAGTGTTTCACGTGGAACACTTATTATACATTTGTCTCATAGTGAGATTATTGACTATAATCACCACTTTATAGTAAATATCATCTAGTTATTTGGTCTTATATTCCACTATTATGGTCCAAATATGATGATATTGTCCACTTTATATATGTTCACCAATAGATAATATGCTCGCATGGGACTGGGGGATGGGGATGGGGGGGTGCCATTTCAGGGTGGTTAGGGTGGTTAGGTGGGGGAGTTGGGCGGACCCTATTAGTAAGGCCATGATTCCCCGGGGGGCCAGGAAGGCTGCGGCTTGGGGGAGGATTCTTTCGAAGTGCTCTACGGCGCGGAGAGTGACTAGGTCGGCGCGGAAGTCCTTTTGGCGGGTGGCCAGGGATTCGGCGCGGTCGTTGATTACATTGATGTTAGTGAATGTAAGTGCGCGGGTTACTTCGCGGAGGAAGGTGGCTTTCTTGTGATTCGATTCGACTAGCGTCAGGTGGATGCATGGGGCCCAGAGCTTCAGGGGAAGGGCGGGGAATCCGGCGCCGGATCCGATGTCGAGGACGCGCGGAAGGCAGTTGCCAGTTGCCAGTTGCCAGTTGCCAGCGGAAGGGCCCAACTGCATAGGTCCTTCCCCTTCGACTGGTTCAGGATCAGGATGACAAAGAGTTGGGAAGAGGTGGCGGGCGAGGAAGAAGGATTCGCCGAAGTGGCGGGTTACGATTTCTTCTTCATCGCGGATGGCGGTGAGGTTGATGCGGGCGTTCCAGTGGAGCAATAGATTGATGTATGTCGATATTTGATCGAGCTGGGATTCGGGAAGCGACTGATGGAGAAATGGTTTGAGGAGAACGGCGATGCGGGCGGTGTCCATGGAGAACCTGGAGAGATTCTAGGGAAACTCTGATCAAGTGTCAGCAGAAAGCATAAACCACAGTGTACACAGGGGTGCACGGAGGACCCCAGGGACTTAATTAGAGCTTCCCTAGAGTGACCGGGTTTCGATCTGCTTAGATGTGTTAGTGACTTCAATAACTGCTCAATTCTATACAGTTCTGAAAATGGATCCGAGCCATGATTGCGATGATGTGGAAGCGCATTTCCTAGCTGCGGGGAGCGAAGGTGCCGGCCTGCTCACGGCCGTCCTCATTGTTACTGTTGAGGCACCACACTTCGTCGCGAAAACGACGGACGAGCCTCCGGTCATTTCCCTACATACAACGAATATGTGCAGCCATATTGTAAAAGAGGAGGATTTTCCAGATTTGCTCCGTAAGGAAAATCCCGCAACGTGCGATGAAGTGGGATGTACAGTTCCGACAAACATTCTTCGTATTAGGAGGCTTCCTATATGAATGACTTCGAAGAACCCGTCGCCCCTAGAGTTCTGCTGGTGGATGACGATGACGCGGTGCGCAAGATGATGGTGGAGACGCTTGAATACAAGGGATTTGAAACGGTCGCCGCCGCCAATGTGGCCGAAGCGCTGAGACTTATCACGACAGAGAAGTTCAGTGCACTCATCACAGACCTGCATATGCCAAACCCCGGCGATGGTCTTACGCTGGTGACGGCGATGCGCCACGCTCAACCCAATGCACTTACAGTGCTGGTGAGTGGATACCCCGACGTGCAGAGCGCCGTGTCCACGATTCTTCTGCAAGCGGACGAAATCATGGTTAAACCATTTGAATTCGACAGACTCGCCGACCTCGTCCGCCAAAAGACACATACGCGCAAGCCGGTTGTCCGAGCGGAAAAGGAAAGAGTGGGCGCGATACTGCACCGGTGTGTACCCCTCATCGTCGAAAGGTGGTTGGCGAGGGCAAAACAGAGTGAACCACTCAATCGACTGCTGCTTAGCGATGAGGACCGTACCGGGTATCTTCCCCAGCTGGTGGAAGACCTGGTGGCTCGACTGAACAAATCCAGCGAGGCCACCAAGGACAGCGATGCCGCCTTCTCCGTATCCGCCACGGCTCACGGCAAGCTGCGATTTATGCAATGCTATAGTCCCGCGATGCTGGTGCACGAATCGCGAATCCTGCAAGTGACCCTGTTCGGGGTGTTGCAAGAGAATGTAGGCTCTCTGGATTTCAGCTTGCTGTTACCCGATGTCATGAGTATCGCGGACGAGGTGGATGCACAGTTGACACAAGCGATGGTGAGTTACATGAACGAAATGCATAAGGCAGCGGCCGCGTAGCAGCAGAGTTCTGATAGAGACGACCCGGTGCCGGATCGCCTGCTCGTCCGAGCATTGTGCTATTGAAAACGATGGACTTAACTCCTTAACAGGCTGCGGGAAAAGTCTTTTCCGCGTCCCAGTCTCACCTCAGCGGCTAAAGCCGATGCTGAAAATAAGCCAGATATCGCAGCGGTGAACCGCTCCACCCCATCACGCCAAAACCGGGCGTGCAGGGGACCCCCGGCGCTGCGCCACCCCAAATCCAGTGCAACATCGACTTTTTCCGCAAGCTGCTAAGCAGGCAGGCTCCGCGGACTAGCTTGATTTGATCGGAGTCTGGGGGGACACGGTGAGCCTGCCGAATTATCGTCCCTATTGCCGGATTATCGGCACTGGTTGCGATTAGATCCTAGCCACCCCGCTAGGCCTATAGTCACGCAGTAAACACACGAGGGCGACCGTCCCTGCGCACTCGTCAATCGAATGCCGTCCGCAGAAAACTCACCAACTGCCAGCCATCCATGTATTTGTATGGCGTTTCGCCCAGGGTGTAGTGTCCGCAGGGGAGCACGACTACTTTGTGATCGAGGTTGTGCTTCTTGAATTCCTCGACCACCTGTTCGGAGAATTCGGGCAGGAAGGTCATGTCGTACTTTCCATAAATGATGAGCGAGCGGCGCGGCCAGCGAGAAAACTTGTCGAAGTACACCATGGGACTGGCGGCGCGCCACACCTGCCGCAGATTCTCCACGGTGATGGCTGGTTCGAGTCCCTCGCGAATGTGGCGCGTGGACTGGCCGTGCCACACCACGTCGGCAAAGTAAGTCGAGGCGTGATTGAAGGCAGCCACCTGAATCCGCGAATCGTGCGCAGTGGCGAGAAAGGCATAG